>OMLO01002107.1_pt1 | contig 15815 bp, 18 predicted proteins | sample 1674811 | NCBI WGS metagenome assembly OMLO01 (sample SAMN06265003, study PRJEB25207) | coral metagenome | isolation source: Coral host | place: Mexico:La Bocana,Puerto Morelos, Mexico | collected 2008-11-13 | reverse complement strand
CGTTTTGCCTCCTGACTCAACATCCGCGACCTGCGAAGCCTGATTCAAGAAGGCTGTTCGTGAAGCTGTGTGTGTGGCACACAGCTGCGTCTTCCTTAGGCGACGTTCGTGTTAAAAAGCAGGAAAAGATGTGGTGATCAATCTTACAGACCGTAAATCTTACAACAAAGAAATCCATCGTAAAATCAAGGCTCATTCCCGACCGATATTGAATCTCTGCACCACAAACCGCACATGTAGACTTCAAGAGTAGCGCGGCACTTCCGTCATCATGACCCGTCGGCACAAGCATCTCTATCTGATCTGGTCTACTCACACTGTACTGAAACCTCAGCCAAAAAGGCCTTGCGGTCAAGCCAAACATTTTGCAAACCAACGGCAGCAATGAAACAGGCAGCCAGTCAGCAATGAAATTCTACAAGCGTCAAATGTCAGGCCTGTTTTGACATTGGGTTCCGGGATGCATACGAAATCTCAAGACTGACACAAGAAGTGTCACAAACTACCAACACTTCACTGTACTCTGTACCAGTGCACAGCTGCTTCATGTCATGTCAGTGCACACGGACCATTGGCAGTGTCACTGTCACTGGGTGGTTTTGTCGGCGTCACTGGGTGGTTTTCGAACAGGTTTGACTCGTGCAATGACAACTGCCCATATAGCACCCATGCACGCGCAATGCATCGCCTAGGACAAGTATTTGATTCTTTGCTTATCTCAACATGTCTCTTCAACACAGTCAGCAAAAAACACATGGATCACATAACATGAGCACAGTGCAGACATGTGCAATGCAAATTTTACGCGAATGCCAAGTCATTCCAAGTACAACGATTTTAAATGCAATCGCAAACACATTGCCGGCCAACTTGCGAACGACACCATCGGACAAACCCTGGACGTTTGTCACAGGCCAAGGCTGTCTGCTTGAATTGCTGGGGTACTGGCAGTGCCCCATAGCGTGGAGCGCCTCCTGCAATCTGTCATATCCGTCATGTTGGGATATTACAATCAATCAAGCCAAACAGACAGTCAAACAGAGTCCTTGCCAAGAAGATATCTTTCCATTGCAACAGCTTCGGGGATATTTGGATTCAGCAGAAGCCACATGTGCCCCGTCTTCATCAATGTGGGCAGGTTCGCTGACACCACTGGTCGCTGCAATGGGTTTTGACCCAAGTTGCAGCTCATTGCCTGCACACCTCGTGTTTTGCAACGTGATTGCTAATTAATTACTGACAGACCGACACTTGACCTTTCTCAAACCAAGAAACCTTTCTCAAACTTTGATGTAACCTTTTTGTGCTCTCTGTAGCCCTGCAGCCAGCATGACTTTGCTCCTGAAGAAATTGTTGTTGCATGTCTCATGTGGTGGGTGGTGGGTGGTATGGTTTGTGTTTCAACGTCTCTGGTCAAAAACATTTATCGAAAACTTCAGCAACAAACTTCAACTCGTCCTGTAAGAAGATCGGAAAACGTTTCCTTCGTGCCCTTGCAAACCGTCTTCGCAAGCATTGCCTTTTCCTTTTGCACTTCGTCCTGCGTCAAGCAACATAAACAAGAGTTCATGCAGTTCAGTTGGGTCAGTTAAAGTTGACAGAGTCAGTGATGAGATCCTGTGTTGCGATCCAAAGGTCCCGTACAGAAAGAGAAGGCTTGCAGAAAAGCAATTCCAAATGTTCCTTGAACAATGACAAGCTGACTGTGGCATCACGGGTAAGAACAGTGTAGGACCGTGGCCGTGACATCGGCCATCCCAGCTGAGATGGCGATAAGGGCGAAGAAGGGCAGTGCAATGTGTAGCCGGGGAGCCACTGAGCAAACAACCGTCGGTCAAATCGAACCGTTGATTCATGTAGGACAATGTCCTTACAGGGCCAACTAGCTGGCATTAAAAAAGCAGAGCAATGAGCGATCAAACATAAAACAATAAAAAATTAAACATGCGAATGGCGAGTGCTACACACATCTTGCAACTCACTGTCCTCTTGGCAGAAGTGACGTTCTGCAAGCCATACGCTTAATGCCTCGCATGATTGTCCGAGGAGGCCCTTTTGCGCCTTAAAGAAAATCTGAACAGCGGCCATTAGCAATTGAAAAACGAATGGTCAATGTGTTTGTTTTCTCAATCCTGTGTCAGCTGAGAGCAACACCCCGAAGCTGCTCACATCGGTGCAAGTTGTCCCAGCAGAAGATATACGCAAATGATTTCCATCTGACGAACTCATTCCAAAAGGAGTAGGGCAACCCAAGTCCTAGAGAAAAATGATTTGACTTGACTTGATGAGGTGTGCAAATATAGTGACATTACAAAATTGCATTTGATTTTTAAAACAACAATCCACAGGCTTTTTAGATGGACGGGGCAGTCTGTCAATGACATGCTTTGCAACCAGTTCCGTCCTTGGTCAAGGTCTTTGGCTTCTTAGACTTCTTACCACGGTTATCAGGGGCTGGACCACTATGGTGAATGCAAGCAGCACTGTCTTTCCAAATTGATTTGTCCGAAGTCAGGTACGTCATGAACCTGGAAAACATTACTTCACCATACCTGGTTCTGATTTTCTTGTCATCCTCCTCGCCGTCGAGCAAGTCCATATTCATTTCACCTTAGTAAAGTATACGGGATGGAAAAGACATCATACAAACCTGTAATGCAAAGATCTGAATCTAAAGAGAATAAGAGAGAGCATCGACATCAACCATATTATTTTTTCTCGGAACAAACAGAACTTTCCCAAAAAAACTTGGATCAGGACTCATCTCCATTTCCATTTCATACATTGTGTTTGCCCGGATGGTCTTCATATGGTCAATGGCATATGGCTGAATGCGGTCCTCCAGCCTTGTGTGAATATGCTCCACCGAATGCTCCTGACAGGTCACAAGTCGCAAAATATTTTCCTTCTACGAGGGGGTTGGCTGTTTGATCTTTTGGGTCCGCGTGGATCAACAATGAGCCAATCCCCAGTCAAAAAGCCAACCACTAAGCCAACCCCACTTAGGAGGAAAACATACTACATTGAGTCAAAACGTATGTCACAGCTAAAATCAAAAGTAGTACATAGTTTTCAAGCTTGAGTCAGCCTCCCCTGCCCCTGCCTTGCACAAAGTTTTCAAAACCTTTTGCGAGTTCCGATCATGGTCACACGACGTAACACATGTGTAGGGAAAAGCAGAACCAGCAGGAGGGGCATATCCTTAGTTCAGTGATCTTGCATCCATTTTTTTAGCGTTCGATGATTTTTGGGCCCTACTTTTGTACCGGACCAGTATCAACTGCTGTAGTCTAGATCAGTGTCGTGACTAGATATCTTTTCAAGGATCCGTTATTATAAGGTCTTGTTTGACTTGTCTGTCCGAGTATCCCGGAATCTTCGTCAAAAGTCTCATCATACTTGTCAACTGTTGCTTACCGGTAATCGATGCAGTACCCAAACCAGAGTAGGCGTCATGATGTACCAACCCGCGTGACAAGACATATCTCACGCTGTCTCGATTCGTGGAAGCACTCTCACAACTTCCAAGCAAAATGTCTGAGTAAGTATCCGGCCATTCAAAAAGTTCTTCCAAAGTTTTGGGACCGTCGGGCCAAACTTTCTTCGCACCATCACCGTCCCCAAACTCTGACGATTCATCAGACATCTCAGCTTGGGACTCACCTTTGTCAACCTCAGCTTGGAAGTCAGACGATCTGTCGGAGCTGGACGATGAACTGTCACTGTCGGCGCTGTCGCTGTCGGACCTAGTTCGCACCTTTGGATCTTTCCCTGCTATCCGCCGGGCAATTTCTGCTATCTCTGGTGGAGTCGGAGGGGTGGGAGGAGATCCACCCTCAGACTTAGACTCAGGAGTGTCTTCCATACTGATGAACTCCTACACCTTAATAGAGCAAAATCTTGCGAACATGAATCATTGACATCGATCTTTGGTTCAATGAGAAAAAACATATATAGCCAGAGTGCAGGATAGAACTTACAGGAAAACACAACCAAATTGTGCAGTGCCAGTTCCATGACCTTAGTTTCAATTCTTGACGCTTAATTTCAGCCAAAAAATTTTTAAAAAAAAAATTCCACTGAAATTAAGAAACTGTTGACTGCTAGTGGGATTGTTTTTTGTTGTTTTCCTTGAAAACGATGCTTTTCTTCTGAAAACCTGATGTAGAATTGGTTAAACTATAGGATTGTTTTTAAGTTTTTTTGAGGTTTTTGTTGTTTTCAATTTAAAAATTTTGAATGACAATCTGAACAAAGAAATTAATTTCAGTGGAAAATTTTTTTAAAATTTTTTTGACTGAAATTAAGGGCCTAGAACTGAACTTAAGCTTCTGCAAACTTCTTGTCGCAACACACTGGTTCTAGTAAAACACTGCTGCTGATAATGAAGCTTTTTTCCATCAAAGTGCTCTCAAAAAGTGTTCAGCTGAATGTGGGTCGCATTGTGCAAATGCCGACTGCCGCGTGCTAGCCCACCCTCATGACTAGCCAGTTCACAACTCACTCAAAGTGACACCTAAAGAATCTCTGTTAAGAATCTCTGTGGTGCATGATGCCTGGCCCTCAGAACCCACTTCGCCCTGCCACTGAAGCCCTCGTCCAATTTCCACCCGCGGCGAAGCATTTCAGTCTTCAAGAACCTGGATGAGCGAGCAGCAAAATGACATGACTATAGAACCATGGTACCAAACATCAGTGGCATTTCACCATGAGACTGATTTCGGAAACTCTCAAGACTGTTTCAAATCTCTCAAGTCATGGCAAAACAAAACCAGCCTCCACAAACCCAACTTGGGGCTACGCGTGTTGTAGCGATGGACTTGCACAAACTCATGTATGATTTCCTTGTAGTCCTTCCTGAATTTCGGCTCATGAATTTTGATCGGACGTTCAATCAAAATGTGGGTACCATCTGTGCCGGCATATGTATCCACTTCTGATTCAATCAGTTCAGACCTGTTTTCACGTGCCATCCTGGCACCAATACGCCGCCCCATGATGAAATGGGTTCTGAAGCGTCTGTCCACACATCTTGGCCGCCTGGTTCGAGGGCGGGGTCTGACTGCCGCCTTAGCTTTGGCTTTCGCACCTGCCTTCGCCTTGGGCTTAGCGCGTGCTTTGGAGGCTGCTGAGCTTGGCATCAGTCAACTACTAGGGGAAGTACAGGGAAATGGTGTGTATCAAGATTGATACCACTCAAATTGTGAGGCTTGGGAACTGAAACTCTGCACAACAAATAGCCTCACACACCGCCACTACAAGTTATTGCAACAAAATCACATCTCATCGGTCTCATCGTCATCATCAAGCTATAAACAAGGTGCAACGTGCAACTACGCAATGCGGCAACAAAAAAACATTTTTGACCGATACTGACGACACACTGGAATCATTTGGATGGTGAGACGCGAATTCAGTGTTGATCTAATTGAGAATAGTGAAGGATTTTTGCATCCAAGTCTGATTCGTCTCCTAGGTCTTGCGCATCTCGTGGAGGTACCTGAGTGTCTTGGTAAAAAATCACCTCACCATTATTGACTGCAATGATAATGACATGAATGAAAATTTAAGGAAAGTACAAGCTTCACATGACGCCTTCTCAAATCTTCATCTGATTCCCCAGGAGCTCGCGCAAGAAGATATCCTGCACAAAAAAAAATTAAACTAACGAGCCGAGCACAAGCAAACTGATGAATTGGAAAAAAAACTATATATCTTTAATCAACATACTGACTGCACAATCCCGCGCCATCATCCTTGCAAAATCCACCACTTCAACCGGAGTATGACGACGGCTTCATTCGGCTGGTTGCACTGCATAGACTTGGCACATCTGTGATCCCGACGACATCCATTTTCATATGTGGTGTGCGAATGAAGCGGACAGTAGACATAGTATCCCGGCTCCTCATTGACTGCGTCGTTGAAAGGGAACATCGGACGTATATTCAACAGCTATATGTACTTGCAAACAACAGCTATGTTCCTGGGGTTCTGGCAGAGGTGTCGGTTCGTCTAATCAACGCGAAGGGGCCAACATGTATAGTTGATGGATCATACACACTACTTCCTGTACCTGCGGCAGCATCAGCCCTGGGCCTCTTCCGCCTAGGCCGATCAAGACTGTCATCTGACGTTTCAGCATTCAGTGCTTCGGCAACCATACGGTTGACGGAGTCTGGGGTAAGTATGCTCACAGACTCGCTTGCCGTACTTCTTGGAGTAGACAAACCTTACATCTGGACACATGTGAAACATTGCTAAACATGTAAAGAATCAGAGCTGAACATTGTCAGTGGTTCACATCTCCATGACAGGACGAGCAACCATCTTCAGGAGGCAAACGGTCGTCAACCCCAACCTCATCCAAACCTCATCATGAAACAACAGCTTAGGCAACTGCAATGACATTAAGGCAACTGCACTGCTGGTGGGCAACCTGTTTGATCCTTCTCAGAGTCCGCATTGCTTGTGAGCTCCGGCTCCGTCCCAGAGCCTTACAAAAGCCATTTCCAATCAAAACAAACGCCGTTCCCATAGACATCACTTACACCCAATGTGCCAAGTAGCCATCACCATCATCATTGCTCGCGTGCAAATCAGCAACGATTTCTGACATAGGGCCTGGCAAAGGCATCGCTAAAAACACGTGATGCACCAATGTGTTTCTCAAATTAGTAGACATTGGCATTAAACAATTCCCTCGCCTTCCTGGATACTTTCCATCGCCCCAGTTGAAGCGTCATCGCCAGCTCCATCGCCTTAGATAAACGATCAATGATCATGTAATGTGTGAAAACTCTCACGGACTCACGGGGTTCTTCAGCCCCACTCACGGGGTCAGGTTTGCAACACTACACACCGACATGACTGCAAGAAAGGAACCCAAATTGTCAAAGACTTTTCCAGGCTCCGAAGGTCCTGGCATATCACAGGTCGTCAAACATATGGTACAGAATCTTGCAGTTTCAAAAAGGTCCTGGCTCATCTTTCACTGCCAAAAAGCAATGACCAGAGCGACCGCCACGGCCACGGCCACGGCCACTACCTCTTCCCGTTCCAGCTTTGGGTCGCATATCCCGAAGCATGTTTACATCTCCTAAGGCAAATCAGCGCAGTCCAATACAATGCGAGAGGTAAAGGGCAAACAAGGCAGGAAAAAAACATGGCCACTAAATATGCTTATATGTTTCTTAAGTCTGTATCCATGACACCTTCATCATCTGACACGGCTGCGTGTGGTTGCGGCAAAGAAGTCTGCATGTTGCCTTGCCTGATGCCTTTGTATTCCTTCAAAGTCAAACTAGGTCTCACCAAATGTACATGAGCTGCGTCGCACTCTAGCAATGTTCTGTAATATGCTTCGCTTTGCCAATAATAGATGGCAACAATACCCTTTGCAAAGATGGTCTCACTGTTGAGAAGAGCACGGAGGTAGAATTTACACAGCGCAGACCCAGTGTGATAAAACACATGTTTCTCTGCACCAATTCGGTAAGGCTCAACTGATTTTTTTTTGGGGAATCCTTTCTCTGACCAACCAGCCACAAGCAAAGCCAGCAAAAGGTCTATGACCGTCATGTTGGGTTCAGCTGGCACGGTGTCTGACATATATTCGTGGATGTGCGCCGGAGAGAAGTAGACTAGGGTAGGCTGAACTGCATGCAAAGCTTTTTTGGTAGCCACAATGCTATCCCCTGTGTCCTCAAGATACTTGATAAACCCAAGATTTCTAAGTTGCAAAAAATGTTCGTCTTGGTTGTTGACTGCCAGGTAATGCTTTCCCAAGTTCCCTTCAACTGCACCATGTTTGATAATCTCCGACAAGAGGTCCGAAGCTTCTTGCGTCCTTGGAAACATGCCATACAACTGCGGCCTATGAAACCTCAGAACATGACGAAACAAAGATAAAATGGTTGATGGCGATGGTGAATGCTTTGAACACTTTGATGCTTTGAATTCCGAGCTTCATGGTCGATTGGTGAAGGAATGGAACAGCGTCAACTTGGCCCAACTTCCACACGACTAGTTGTCCAATCAACACCCCAAACGACAACTTTCGCAGGCTCAGTGCCACAGGCGCACCAGCTGGCACAAGATGCACTTGGGTGTCATGTCCAGCGACAACCCTGTAGCGCTGAGCTAAAAAATCAAAAGGCTTCAATTTTTCCCCGGTGATTGTGTGGCGGGACATGCTCCCAGAGGTAATAGAAAAAAATACCGTGTCCTCAAAACCCACATGTTGCGGCTGAAACTCACCAGATCGACATTGTCCAAACACACTGTCTTCGTGATTACAAGGCACCAATGTAGGTTGGGGCAAATCTGAACATGGAACCATGGAAAGAACATTGCTTGCGTCATCCGCTTCGACTCTATGACCATGTTCATCGTCAGAAATAGAAAGTCCAGTTGGTTGAGATTGGAAGCGGGACATGTCTACAAGAGTAGCGAGTGATGTTGCCACAGACACCTCTTGCAGGACAGCCACAGGCATGCTGAAAGCCACACTGTCTCTCTGCGATACCTGCATTGTTCAGAAAGCAACAAGTCTTCAGAGTCGCAGTCTAAGGTTCTATAGATATACATGATTTGCAAATATGTCACATTCAAATTCACATTGGTATATATTACCAAGTTCAAAGCGCCTGGACATCACTGACATCACATCACATCGGTAAAAACGCGCAAACAATGGTTTTCAGTGAGCCTCCCAGATGTGATCCAGCAATGCTTTCAGCAATGGATCATCATTGGCATGATCTTTTGACATGTCCATAATCATGCCATGGTTCATTGCTGCAATCTGATTTTCCTCCTTGCTCTTGCAATCTGAAAGCTCTTTGACTAAGCGATCCCTCCTAGAATGCTTCAATCCCACATGGTCTCTGTAAAGCAAACTGGCCAGTTGTCGTTCGGTCAGGCTTTCCAAATAAGGGCTGGACCGCATGTTAAGCAACTGCCTGAAGTTACATACAAAATCAAAAAGGCAACTTGGTTGGTGACTGGTGACTCTGGCAATAACTATATACAAAGAGTGCAAAATGAAACCGAGGTCGTGACAAAACAAGTTCTTTGAAACCCTGACGTCGTTCAATTCCGCTGACACGTGCTTCTAAGTCCCGAAGTCCCTGACAAACCAAAACAGACTCGACTCCAGCCCAGCAGAAAAAAATAGGCTGTGAATGAGACAATGAGAAAAGCAAGTCCACCATGACCATGATGCGCAGCCAAGAAACGGCAGGATCATACGCAGCTAGTTCCAACAGTTGCTTGGCTCTGAGTTCGAACGAGAGGTACGGCAACTTGCTTGCCGGCGCCCTCTTCAGAATTCGAGCGATGTGACTGTGAAGTCCTTCAACGGAGCGGGTCACAATTCGTACCTGCACGGTTTCTTTCGTCTACTGGTTCGAGACTGGTCTGTGCAAGTTGCATGTCTTGCCAATTCAAAACCGTTTTTATTTTGGCATGTTGAAGTTTAATACCCAGTTACTAATTTGAATGCAGAGACCCAGCGAATGAAAGGCGCTATTGCGGTTGGGTCTTCGTCATACATTTGGGCAATGGTTTCCCCATTTGCAAGTCGTTCCACCCAAACTCGCAACGGTGGATCTGCAGGGTCCGAGTCACCATGCAGTCCCTTCCAATATCTGTCTAAAAATCTCTTGCTTTGCACATGCATGCATCCCTTGCCAGACTGCTGCCAAAGTTTCAAAAGATCCCGAGCCGCTTGACACACTACGAACTGGTTGTCATGCGCTAAAGCGCCTCGGAAATAACCAAGAGAAAAAATGATTTCTGAATAACAGCAGGAGGAACACAATGGAAGACAGCCAAGCCAAGGCACACAATTTCCACGGAAGGTGGGAGAAATACGCCAGCTTGATACGCAGCTGGCCCCACAATTTTGCTCGGGCCTTCACTAGGTCGTCCAACAGAACAGCCCTGTCATCAGAACCTGCCTTTGCGATTGACTCAGTCATCTCTTTTTGACCTTCCTGAAGTACTGTTGTCAATCTTGGCAGCCAATCCCCAGCAGCTATCTCCACTGCTCGACAGCCCCGGAACGGACATGGAGTGTTTTCATTCACATGGTCCCGCCATTTGGTCCTACGTCGTTGTGAGTTCTGATTTGAGATCAAGGAATGCTCACAACATCTGCAACCTTCGCTCCACCGCCCTACGTATTCAGCTGAAAAGCTAATACTCTGAACAACTCTGCACCCGGCCCAAAAAGTGTCACTACAGACTGCCAAATCCACTGCCTCAACCGACACACCAGTGTATTCAAATGATTGACCAGCTGACACTACTGGTTTGTACTTTGTACCTTTGATGCCCTGAACAAACTTGTCCTTTTGCCAGTACTTCCGTATAGGTTTTTCGAGCAGCAGTAAGTGTCGGCAAAACTCCTCTATGGCCTCCCACCGTAAACTCTTCAATGAGAAAGACCATGTGTCGAACAGTTTAGTTTCATCTGCACGGCTCAAACAAGTGGCTTGGAATCTTTCTCTCATTGTTGGGAAACGCAACAGCTTTTCCATCGCTCGCAATCCTTCCAAAACTTGTGGCCACCTAGAACTGCTTCAGAAAGTACCAATTCTTATCGATATATCAAATAAATGAAATTATCAAATATCTTATCAAACAACAAAAAGTCCGCATGGAACCAACAAAGGGTCTCAAAGATAAAATCAATTTAGAAACGTATCCGAGCAACAAACTCATCACGCCCAAACATTCCCCCAAAAGATTATCCACGATGTGTTTCAAGTCTGTGGTGGGTAAAGAATTCGGATACATGCGGGAAAGGCGATCAACATCATCATCTTCTGGAACTTCTGGCGAAATGTTCTCTGGAACTGGAACAACTGCAGAACCAGCATCTAAACCCAAAAGCATCGGTTGACCATCATCTTCCAGCATCATAAGTTCAGGTGGTTCGGAGCGACTGGCAGTAGCAGCTACGCACTGCAAATCACGTGCAGTATCGTCCAGCAACGCTTTGACGTCAATGCCCGGCGCATGACCCAGCTCATACTCAACTCCTACACGAGGTACACTTATATTTGGCATTGCCTCCCTGAAGTATGAAGCATACATGCAATCTTTTTTCAAAAATAAATAAATGAATAAATACATAAAGAAAAGGTATGGACTATAGACCTCTAAACTCTATATATCTAAACAAATATATGTGTATATTCATCTATTGGAAGATTCTACAGAAGAGATGACACATATGTAATAATACAACATCACGTCATACCAAACCATATACCATATCATAGCATATACTTTCCAGGCCCAGCTCTCAAAAAGAGTCCCGTTCAAACAATGTATTACAGTACCAGTAATTAGTACCGACTACCAACAAACAACTTTTTGTCCTTGGTCTGAAACTGTGTTCACAACCATCTCGTTGTAACTTGCCAAATCAGTCAAAGGATTCTCACTCCACCCACATTCCAACAGCAGCACGAACACAAGGGCGTCAAGCTGGTGCGGAAAACTGGAATGGCCTCTTTAAAGAATCATCAAGTCATCAATGATTTAATTAACATTTGACTTGACAGCCCACAAACCTTGAACACATGTCACATGTCATGTAAATTGTATACATGACTTTTCCTGGGAACACCACACCTTTCCCTAAGGACACCAACGGCATTGCCCTGCAAAGGACTGTAAGACGATCAGCATAGACTTGGACTTGATCACCCGCATGTCCATCTTCAAGGCAAGCTTTGCTCAGATCTAGTTGGTTTAGGTCATTGACAAAACGCTTCTGCAAATCATCTACCCTTGGCATGAATGGGTCGGGTCGACGGTCGGGCGATCGTTTTTTTCATTAAAAGAGGCTGCAAGACAATTTTGCCACCGAGTATCCTAGCAGAAAACTCCTGAGTCAAGAGTAGGTCTTTGTTCTTCTCGCTGGCATCATACCCTGAGCGGCCAGTCACTGACACGCTGTTAAGTGATTAGCCGCTTAAAGCTTACAGTTATTAGTTATTACCGTCAACATACTTGTGGGCAAGGGGCCCAAAGCAATCCAATGTTTACCCCAACCACTGGATCGCCAGAAGTTGCGCCGTGACTGCATCAACACTGCGTCAAGCAAATACCTTGACCTGCAAAAGGTTGCCCCCCCCCGGACCAGATGGACACAAGTCCGACTCCTTAGTTTTGATTTGAACTGAAATCGTTTCATGCAATGCCTGTAAATATCATATCATATGTGCATACAACATTCTCTCATATCATCTCAATGCCTGTAAATCTCAAATAAATTTCAATTCAATCTCAATATCAATATTCTCTATCTATCTGTATAGTATAGACGTAACAAGGCTCTTTGGCAATGTCCGTTGAACCATCTGCTAGCTGCATAGCTGCCGTCATGGCAGCCTTGAAATCATCAGCATTGCGTAAGTGAAGGGCCCTCAGCGAACCCAAAACAGGCACCATCACTGTCACTCCCTCACAAGCATCAGGCACACCAGGAGACACTTTGCCGAGCATCAGAAACATAAATCGAATAAGCTGGCCCACACTGTAGACCGGCCGGCCCATACCAATACGCGTAGCTGGCAGAAGAGCAGGGTTGGATTGACCCACCTGCGCAATGGCAGCAAGCGGTAGAAGGGGGCGCGAGTAGTAGTGCAAAAGGAACAGGCTACATTAGGAATCAGCGACTTTTTTCCGAGCCTGAGCAATCTCAGCAATCAATGCCATCGCACTTTGGAAGAAGTGTATCTCACGGGGCAAGGGTGCAACAACCCAACGGCCAACGGGCCAACAGCATCAAAAGTTCAAATTGAACCATAGTTTTCACATGCATTGCACAAGCCTGCTCTCGGTTCCCATATCGAAGAATAGGCTCTGCAGATCGTAGAAAGAATTCATAGGCTCTGGAAGCTTTGACATGGCTCATGTCGCGGAGGGGTTCACACAATGAAATTGTTGCACATATTTTTGCACATAATGCTGTGTGCATGTAGATGCATCCCCAAAGAAAGTGCTACAAGGCACAAGTATGTTTGTTCTCATATTTTTTGGTGTGAACATGTTTCACTAGGACAGAAGCATTGTCAAACATAGTGCTGCTAACCAAACTGAATTTGATATGGACAAGTGGCAGCAAAGCATATTTCAAGCAACAAGAGTGAGTTCACGGACATCAACAACCGATAGGAATTCTAGTATTTTGGAAATGATGCCACCATCCGCAATCTTATTTTCAGTATGCTACGTTTTCTCCCTTTACTTTTCGAATTTAGCACACCATGGTCAATCAAAGCAATGAAGCAAAACTTGGAACCACTATCTCAATATGATTCAGCATCTTCAGTCAACACCTTCATCAATCTCAAGGGTGAATCCTGTACCAACTTGGCCCAGAACTACCTTTGTCGACTGCCAAGGTACCGATTTGGCTGAAGGCGAAAATAGTTCCAACCACCCCACCGATGATAAAAATGCTAGCTTGTCCAACGTCGGTGTACATGACCGCCTTCAAACCGCCTCATGTATGACACGGAGGTCATCTATGCTAGGTATCAAAAATTGATGAGTTTTTCTGTTCTAAAGGATGGATCCATTTGCATGCTCGCAGACTCAGCAGACCTAAAAATCAAGAATTATGCTTGGTGATTGAAGAAATGATAAGAATGGTCTTGCAAATACTGATACAAACTGTCACTCCTGCAAGCATGATCCATCTGAAATTGTTCATCCCATCTGGCACAACTTCATGTTGGTATTTGCCGTATTGCTCTTCCTTGCTTGTTTCTGCTGTTTCTTCTTTCTGCTCTTTCCTCCGGCTGTGTTTGTTGTTGTTGTTGTTGTTGTTGTTGTTGTTGTTGTTGTTGTTGTTGTTGTTGTTGTTGTTGTTGTTGGGAGGGCGTATCGGTCAAAATGATTTGAGATACTTGAAATCGCCAAAGGTTTAGACAAATCACCCAGTAGTTCCTGCCCAAACTCTGACAAAATGGACGCCAATTTGAATTGTTTCATGTGCCTTTACCAAGACTAGTGACTGGCGCAACACAATGCAATCCGGCAATCAAGTTCATCTAGTTTCAGTACGAATACGAGCGTTACCAATAAACAACCTGTGCCCATGGTCACACAAACGGCCTGAGGCAGCATAGATGGCTGTGACGATCAAGATGACAGGCCTTGCATTGTGTGAATCCCATGTTGTTTGTGTTGATAGCTACACAAAAAAAACAAAAGGTGAAGTTCAGTCAGTCCAAAAAAGAACTGTATGGATCATGGCTAGCACATAGGATTGAGCAGCATGCGCATTGAAAAGATGACTGGCCGTGGATGTGAGATTCGTTCATTACAGAGCCTGCTTAAAATATCTTAAAATCCTGATAGTCAGTTTGTATGCGCGATACAGTGGGATTTCATTGTATACACCGAGAAATATTGACAAATGTATGATCACTTGTATGGCCGTACACCACACTATACTATTAGTGTGTATACGAATATCGTCATTAGCCTGGTATGATCGGTATGATCATCGTCACATTCTTCGAAATTGAAACGTGCCGCCCCAGCCAAGCGCAAACATGACCAAGACACACACTGGTCCACATAGAGATGCCAAGCATTACATCAAACAATAGGGCACCAGCAAAAAGACTGGCAGCAATCTTGGTGACTACCTGAGGATTTACATGGCAGGGTTGTCGTTTGCTCAAAATCCTCCGTCCTCTGGAATTGGAAAACAACAAAGTCCAAGGGCTCACCAATAACCGAAAATCACCGGTCCACCCAAAATGATTGGTAAGCAAACATTTAAGGCAAAACAATGCAAAACATGACAGTCATCAATCCAAGTCGTTCCAAGCCCAACAGAAAAAAAAAAACATGTTCATTGCCTGATGCAAATTCATTTGGAAACAAACATGTTCGCACTCACCTCCTTACGCTTCGTGAAAGTGTGAAAAAGATCCAGAACTTCACAAATTTTACATAATTTTAGTCCTGTTCAATTGATGGTAAATCGGGATATGTAAATCAATTCCTCTCATTCCCTCCATTTGCTTTGTCCATTGTTTCTGCAGACTTCTGAAGGGAATTCGGACTATTCAAGTTATTTCTGTCATTATTCCCTTTTGGATCGAAACCAATTGACTTGTTGCTCTTCCACTCATGCTGCGACTGCCCGGTTGCGTAAGCCACAATGGATACTGCAGCCAACAGTAGACGACACTCTGTGTTGAAGCCTCACGCGTAGAGGTGATGATTCATGTGGTTGGAAAGGGGGCAAATATCTACCCAAGGAATGAGGCCATATCCCATAAAAAAAGGAAAATCTTCAAAGGTGCCTTGGAATGGGATAATGTTTGTTTTCCGGGGGGTACATTGGCAATGAACAGGTGGGAAAATGACTTTCCTTCATCCTTTTGTGATTCATTGCCATTCAATTTTGGTATGGATACAACAGGTTTTGGGGTTTTCGTGAAGCTTGTTCATGTCATTGTTTTCTACGTGCAGAGAGACCAAGACTTGGCACCATTAATTGGATCGACTGGAAGGAGAAGAGAGATTTCAAGTATCCCGTCAGTTTTAGAATCGACCATTGGAAGTGCTACCATACGCCAGGACCAACTACTTGTAGTAGTATTATCAGTAGAATTGCTGTTGTCAAAATCATTAGATATGAATATAATTTTTATTGGTATTGTTACTATCATTGTGTCACTGTGTTGTCGTTGTTGTGGTTGTTGTGGTTGTTGTGGTTGTGGTTGTTGTGGTTGTGGTTGTGGTTGTTGTTGTTGTTGTTGTTGTTGTTGGTG
>OMLO01002105.1_pt1 | contig 15820 bp, 9 predicted proteins | sample 1674811 | NCBI WGS metagenome assembly OMLO01 (sample SAMN06265003, study PRJEB25207) | coral metagenome | isolation source: Coral host | place: Mexico:La Bocana,Puerto Morelos, Mexico | collected 2008-11-13 | reverse complement strand
TGGCAGGGACAAAATGAGGATTCGTAACTTACAATACCTACCAAGAAGAATCTTGAGGTTAGTAACATATTTATTATGATATCTCTCCTGTGTGTCTGACGGGTTCTGGAATGATTTCTATTCACACAGAATGGCTTCAAATTTCTGAAGCACATCAAAAGTAAAATGCATCAATTTAAAATTGCTGTTTAATTTTCAACGCATTTTGATACACAATTTGAAGTTTTAAACTGCCGTTAGCTATAAAAGTTAACAGCACTTGGTGATAAACCACAAAACATTTTGGCAACAAAAAGAGCTTTAAATTCTATTACCGGTAGGACGTACAGTAGAGTATGACCTGCTAAACTGACCAATTACAACATGCATACTAACTGATAATAAATATTAAAAACTGTGATAATCAAAGTTGAAAACAACAGATGCCACCATTTTCTAGCATTTTCGATCACAACCTTGGTTCTACAGGCACAACTGTTTACTTGCAAGTGTAACACACCTTGATCACAGAATGTCCCCAGACCACCTTTTCCATCCTTGATAATAAGTTCTTGCGATTCTTGGAGGCTAACTAGAAAAATCAAAATGTCTTCTGGAAACATGCTTTTACTGTAAGTCTAACTCAGAACTTATTTTTATTTTGGTAGAGTGATATTGGTATGACTTTTAAAAGTAATTTTGCTTTGCTTTGGCTTTGCTTTGGCTTTGCTTTGGCTTTGCTTTGGCTTTGCATTGCTACATGTATGCTTGTTACTGATCCAATATTAAAAAAAAAATTAAACCAAAAACAATCTTGACTTAAACTATTTATACCTGAAGCAAAGCTTTCATCTTCCTTCTCTCCTGTGCCTTTACCATCATTGGTGTGTATATGTACATTTTCAGTCACCTGCTCACCGTGGGATGTTGGATGAGGATTGTCAGTATCACAATCTAGATGTGTTGACATACATGTATCCTCATTGCTTGGTGTTTCAGATCCAAAGCCAAGTTTCCTTTCCAGTAATGTGCAAATGTGTCGCACAAAGTTTCCTGGGAGGTGAAACAATGTTTTATGAAATAGTTCAATTTGAACAACACTTTTAGCAAACTGCAAGGACCAGTTTTATAAAGAGAATTTAACTAATATGAATTGCTGGATTCAGGTTAATTTTTTCAAAAATACAGAAAATGGATCATGTGTACAGCTGTACTAAAGGCGTCCATGATCAAGTGTCAATTGATCCCTTGATCAATACCCTTGATCAACTCAGTCTCTCTATCAACCCTTGATCAATACTAGATTGACACTCCATTGGCTCCTTGATTAACACTCAATCAACACCCTATCAACATCTCAGTTGACAGTCGGTCGACAGTCAATGATTGATGTCAGTCATTACTCAGCCAATATCAATCAACTGTTGATTGGGTGCCAATCCAGTGTTGACAGTGTATCAATCCGGACATCGTTTGAGTACCGATTGAGATATCAATCCAGGGTATCAATTGACAGTCAACCATGGATGCCTTTAACACACATGATCCCAGAAAATAACCTCACATGCTTAAATTTGACCCACATTCCCCCAAGAAGATGTCACTTTTAGGTCTGGCCCCATACAAAGTTATAGACACCTGCTTTTAAATCATGGCTAAGTTGTTGTTTATTGGCAGCATGAAACTGAACATTGTTTTGAGCTTAGTCCATAAATATACTGATTGCTTGCTTTAAGCACCTTTAGCAGCTACATGTACACTGTACATAAAACTTGGGTAATAGTACCACCTTGATAGAGCTTCAAGGCTGCTTCCACTACTGCATAAGCACTAGCGACATTCACATACATAAGATATTCTTTATGTGCTATTGAAAATAAACTACGTGTATATAACAACAAATTATAACAACAGCACCAGTAACAAGTACTAGGGGTAAAGGATGGTAATTGAAAACTGATGGGTCTTAACAAATTTTTGGCAGGTCTCAAGATCTCAGTGTCTTAAACTTACAGTCGCCTGGAAAAGAAATTGACTTTTTGTCTTAGTCTGCGACTTCTTTTTTTCACCCATGATTTCAGATGGTCTCAGATTGAAAATGAGGGTCTTGGTGTCTTGGCAAGTCTTGGATTTTACCATTCTATACCCCTAGTAGTGTCTTGTCTATCTCACCAGCATGGATATTATCCTTAAAAACAGCACCAGGCAAGTGGAAGATAAGATGTCTTGAAAACTTGGCAGGTGTGCTAAAATCAGAAAGGCAAATTGTTAGAAACCCAGAAAAATTCTGATTTTACGGCCCTGTACTAAAAAGTTAGAGCACTCAAATTACTTGTAAGGTACCTTGCACAAAGTTTTTATAGCTTAGAAGATAGTTTATAACACATGTAACTTACGTCGAATCCAAATCTACAATAAACTTTCTGCCACAGTTTAAGCCATACATCTCCTTCAGTTGGTGGCAAACATACTAAAAAAAGAAAAAAAACCCACACTTTTAAGTGGTTTATGTGTCATTCTTTTGGGACATATTAATGGGACCAAAAAAGCTCAAAAAATGGTATTGGAAGGAGCAGGAACCTATATCCACAGCTTACATGTAGAAAGTAGCTCATCCTTCCCCCATGGGTTCTAAGCAACTGATAAATCAAAAAGTTACCTTTATAAAAGTTTCAACCATTTTGGCTCCATCCTTCCCTGGATTAGGTTCACTTTTAAACTCCAAGTCAAAATACAGCCTACAGGCAGCCCCTGAAATATGCAAATTATGTCATCAAATCACACATGTTCCCCAGCTTTACTATATACTTAAAGGTACAAAAAAGAAAGCACAAAAAGAAATATAAAATTACCTTCTGGTATAACCTCATAGTAATTTCTGTTTTCAGGTGAACACTCCCTGTCAATTAAAATTCATATCTGGTAAGATCTGTTTGAAGGATCTAACTAGTTCTACACGTACAGGTATGGCCTGAAAGAGTGACAATGAAACTTATTTCCCTTCATCAAGATACACTGCCATCAGTTTATTTACAGTAATGTACACAACTGTTCTAATGGTTATAATCATTTTAACCTGAATTTCTTTCATTTGGAGCTACAACATGACAGTATTGTAACTTCCACAAATGAGGCAATAACTGGAGCCATAGTTAACCATACCTTGTGTACTTAAACCAAAATTGTGGTAAAGTGGAAACAATGTAGACACGCTTTCCATCACGATCCTTTTCTCTAGCGAAGACATGAACATCCTGCCAAAGAAAAACAAATTATTAAAATGCTATGCTTTTGTCTTTGACTCTAAAAGTGCAAGTTATTTCAAACACCAAATAAATCTACCATACTTCTCATGGTTAAAAGACACAAGGCTTGTCTCACTTACTTGCTGACAAGTCTTAAGGTAATCAAAGGCCATTTGTTGGCGAGGGAAGGTTTCAAATATAGGTACAGGGTCATCTATCCTAAAAAATGAAAGGGAGATTTACATTATACACAAATTACACCAACCATAAAAATACCGGTAACAAAGAGTAAGCCGATGTGAAAACCCACAAAACACTCCACAAACAGTTTTTCTTTTCCTTTCCTACCTTAAATGCCTTGTGGTTATTATAGGGTTTCTGCTGAAGTCACTGGCACATCTTTCCAACTTAATCTTCTTCTGTTCCCAATGTTTGTTTGATCTGTCATATAAGAAAATACAGGGACTTATGTTCCAAACTACATGTACAATGTAGGACTGAAGTACAAACAATCCATGAATTACAGATCTAGGGAGGGGGGCATTGGGGAGGGGGGGTACCAAATATCACAAGAAAAATTGGCAAAACACCAAGATACCTTTTAAAATATTGGTGAAATACCAAAATACCACATCCAAAAGTGACGAAATACCTGTACTACATTTAGATCCCTTTATAATCAGTCGCACTTACTTAAAGTTACATCCATCTAGCGTGCTTATTTATTTTGGCCTTTATAGCTTACTTATTGACCTTTGTAGCTTACTGTATTTTGTTTTGCATATTAGTGTATTGAACCTGTGTACGAAAACTTATTTTCTATCATGAGGTTTTGTACACAACTCTGCTATCCTACGTATCTTACCTCTTTGAACTATCTCCATAAAACTTCCTGATCTTAACGTCGCTTTTTGCCATCGTGCAGTTTTCACATATTCAGTCTTAACAATGTAGATGTACACTTATTTAGTCCTGCATTTTAAAATGTTCTCAGATCAGTGAACTAATTAAGAGGAACAAATACTAGTATTATCCGCCATGTTTTCTTTTTTCAATCTTTCGCGCGAAATAACGTCGAGAGTGGTTGTGGGAAATAGTACCATATTTAGAATATTATACGATTGCAGCGACTTCTGGGAGAGGGTCGAGAGCGCGTGTCTTCTGCACTCTTTACCGGCGAAATTGATGGCGGATATTTTGCAGTCGTAAACCTGTCTTTAGAAAGCTTTTGCAGAGAGATTTTTGCTTTGATATCAGGGCAAGATGTCAAAAAGAAGATTGGATGTCGATGGAAACTCTTCCAATTCGGTCAGCACCGCGAAAAGGATCCGAGAAGAGTTGAGGTGAGCAAGCGGCATCTGCAAAGGGTGAAAGTGGCAGCTGTTGAATCTGCGGAAAAAGTGAAAGTTTCTGCTTGAATCACTGCCATTGCTATGCGATAGCTAATAAATCTGTGAATCACAGGATCCTCCAAATAGGCGTAAGATTACTTTCATTTCATTTGCTTTGTTTCAGTGCACATGTAAGTTGCACAACAAAGACAGTTCTTCAGGGCTGATTTGAAACACATACGGAACGAAAAAAATCTTGATGTAATCTTTATTTCAATTTACAACCACTTTTCTCTTCCATTAACTGCTGAGAAATCATACATTCAGTGTCCTAAGTCAAGATATTTTATGCAACTCCAAGTTAGAGAAATTGTTACATGTACATCCGGTTGGTTCAGAATAGGTGCGATCACTGTACTTTTCTTTTCCTTATGTTGTTTTCCACTTGATACTGCAGATTCTTTTTGGCTTATTTTAGTTTTTTTTTATTTTATTTTTTTTCTGGTATCTAACTTTTTCTGATCAAATCACTTTTTTCTTTCTTCACTTTTGTCAGCAATCCTAGTAACCTGCGTGGAAAGATCAACCCTTTCAATGGCAAGCTGTTCTCGGACAGATATTTTGACATTCTTAAGAAGAGAATTGAGCTGCCAGTATGGGAATACAGAGAAAAGTTCATGGAGGGTATGAAAGAAAACAAAGCTTTTGTTCTTGTTGGAGAAACAGGTTCTGGGAAAACAACACAGGTATAATTCACAGCGTACCTATCTTGAAAAAAACAACACATACTGTAGCACAAAACGTGTAGTTATCTTATATGTAGAGGTCTGTTGTGTGAATGGGTTTGTATAGATACAAGTAACTCTGATTAACCTACATGAATGGTCTACACTGTTAGGGTTAAATTTCAAATCTGCATGCAAGCCAAGTGGCCCTAAGTTTCTGTAGCTTGAAGCAAATTGGCGTATTTCTACTCTCCCCCGCCCCTGGATTGGATGCTATGCCATCACAGGGTTGCCCCCAGCATTAAATTTTTCCATGCCCATGTGTAAACCTGCCTGGGTGAAGAGAGGTATAGTGAGATAGAATTAAGTGTGTTGCCCAAAAAGCCTATGATCAGTTGTATGACAAACAGTGTTCCCATTAAGGAAAAATGCATTCAGCAAACAGAGACAGTTCACATTACAGAAAACAAATCACTAAAAAGCACAGATACATAATTATGGACGAGTTATCCAGCTCCATTATATTGTGCTTACATTGGATAAATGACATCGACTCATAACGTATTGTGAATGATGCATTGCAGATTCCTCAGTGGTGTCTTGAAACTCGCATAGACAAGCGCAAATGTGTTGCCTGTACTCAGCCCAGAAGGGTAGCTGCTATGAGTGTTGCTCAGCGTGTCGCTGATGAACTGGATGTGATGATAGGTCAAGAAGTTGGATACACAATTCGTTTTGAAGATTGCACCAGTCCCAGAACAGTGCTGAAGTAAGTGATTAATGCTCAGTCTCTGGAGGATATTACACTATCAAAATGGTACATGTAGATAATATTTCAGTGACAAGGTTTTTGTTCTTGCCAAAGATGAAGATAAAATTAAAAAAAACTGCATGATTTGAAATGACCTGATTTATTATAATTTTTTCTCTCTACTAATGCAAAACTGCATCAGAGACTTACAGATTCATTAACTCTTTCTAGGGAAGTAAATACTTGTATGCACATCTCATTTCTTCTGACAACACATTTTAATACCAATGATACAGGTTTTAGGAAGAGAATTCTACAAATTTCTTTGCCAGTACAATACATGTACAAATGTACTTACCAACTACAGTGAAACCGTGTAAATTCCATTGCCAAAGGGCCACTAAAATCTGGCCATGTTAATGGGTGGCCATTTTAAAGTGGTTCTATATGTAAGAGAATGAGACAGTGAGTGAGTTTTTTTCTTTGAGCCAGAACAAAGTAGCCATAGTAACAAGGTGATGGTATTAACAGGTGATCATACAACAGGGTTTCACTGTACTACTGAAGAGAAGAGATGTTTTGCTGTTAGTAACATCCTTTTTCTTGTAGGTACATGACAGATGGTATGTTGTTGCGGGAGGCTATGACAGATCCTCTCCTTGATCGTTACGCTGTCATTTTGCTTGATGAAGCTCACGAGAGAACTCTTGCAACTGATATCCTCATGGGTCTACTGAAAGAGGTAAACATACAGGGTAACATTTTTTTTTTACTTCTGTTGCGAAAGGAGATGGATGGTGCTAGGCACAGTGATTGAATGGGAGAGGTTGTAGCCCCTACACACTGTAGTGGCAGAGGTGCAGGCTTCAAACCTTGATATGATGTCAAGTGTTTTGTCAAGCCATGCCTCACTGGCCGAAACAATACACCAAACCAGCATCACATCTTCTGTCATTTTTTTTTTCCACAGGTCGTGCGTCAAAGACATGACCTCAAGATTATTATCATGAGTGCCACTCTTGATGCTGGAAAGTTTCAGGATTACTTTGATAAGGCTCCTCTCATGACGATACCTGGACGGACACATCCTGTTGAGATCTTCTACACTCCTGAACCTGAGCGGGATTACCTGGAGGCAGCCATAAGAACAGTTGTACAGATTCACATGTGTGAGGAAGTGGAGGGTGACATTTTGCTCTTCCTCACTGGGCAAGAGGTTTGTTCCAACCTCTTGCTAAGTTTGATGAAATGAAGTGTCTCATTCACAGACTTGAAATTTTAAACTAACAAATATAGTGTAATACACAGGACAATATAAAACTACTGATCAACAGCTTTCATTTGAAGAGTCGCATTCTGAGGTTTCAGCCACAGACTTCAAGTTGTAGAGAACCAGCTTGTTCAGATCATAAGATCATAAAGACTGCACACTTTCAGACGTGATTTTTGAATCCTTGCACACTAGAAAATTTTACATTTACTTGCTGGTATCCATAAGGACTTAACATTATTTTCCAAGGCTTGACAATTAGCGAGTAGTACAATGTAAATATGCATTCAACAGTGTCAAGTTTAAGATTTTAAGATTTCATTGTGTACACTGTGTTATTATCAGTTGCTTTGCACATAGGTCTGACAATCTCAGTATGGCATATGTACAGTGTATCAACAACATTGTGTTCTTTTCAACCAGGAAATTGAAGAAGCATGTAAAAGGTTAAAGAAAGAAATTGATAACTTGGGACCTGAATTAGGAGAGTTGCGTTGCATTCCTCTGTACTCCACACTTCCTCCCCAACAACAGCAACGCATCTTTGACCCTGCTCCGCCTAAACGACCTAATGGTGCCATTGGTCGCAAGTGTGTTGTGTCGACTAACATAGCTGAGACATCCCTCACAATTGATGGTGTTGTGTTTGTTATTGATCCTGGATTTTCCAAACAAAAGGTACATAGAGTGTAGCTGTGATATTGTCGTAAGTAAACATTCATGTGCGGGGTTATTGTTGTCAATACTAATGGCTGATGCAAACAGCACAAGTTCTGTACCAAGGAAAAACTATCTTACCCAAGAACTGCTTCATGCACTTGAATAGGATGCTAACAACACCTGGATTTGTTAGCTCTCTAGGCACTTTCAGAGTGTAATTGGGCACAGGTTCTTTAACATTTTTAGTTGGAGGCCGACTGGTTTTCACAGACAGGCAAATTTTACAGTATTTTTTACAGTATTTCCTTTGATTGTGAATGATCAATTTTTTTTATGTAATCACAGGTGTATAACCCTCGTATTCGTGTAGAGTCACTGCTAGTTTCTGCCATCTCGAAAGCAAGCTCACAGCAGAGGGCAGGTCGTGCTGGACGTACCCGCCCTGGCAAGTGTTTTCGACTCTATACAGAGAAGGCTTATCAGAATGAAATGCAGGACAACACATATCCTGAGATCTTGAGGTCTAATCTTGGCACTGTAGTACTGCAGCTAAAGAAGTTGGGCATTGATGACTTGGTTCATTTTGATTTTATGGATCCTCCTGGTAAGTTTTGTACTTTGGCTTGCTGAACAGTTACATGTATTAGCAGACAATTTTGGTATTCTCTCGTGTACAGTACATGCTTACAATTAGGCCAATTTTGATGCAATATATCAAACACAAGAGACAGTGTTGAATCCGATATCCAAACACTGAGATGAGAGTGGAAAATACATTGACCTCAGAGTATTATAATTGACAAAATTAAGTTAGAATTTTGGTACGTATAAACTGATAGGTGGACTATGTGCAATGATAGTTTTCCACCTTGCTTTTCTAAATAGGAGCATTTGATTTAAAGGGTGTCATGATCCATTTTTGATTGTGATAATGATCATTTTCTGTTGTCATCTTTCTCTAGCTCCTGAGACCTTGATGAGAGCTCTTGAGTTGCTGAATTATCTGGGTGCCCTTGATGACAATGGTGATTTGACATCACTTGGTTCCATGATGGCAGAGTTCCCCCTCGACCCACAGCTTGCCAAGATGGTGATTGCAAGCTGTGATCATAACTGTTCAAATGAGATCTTGTCCATTACTGCCATGTTGTCAGGTAAGTGGACCAATAATTCAAGTGTGATTTAGAAAACTTTGTTGTGTGAAAGAACTAATAGATTTAAGTCTTTGCCTTGTTTCTGTGCTTGGCATACAACTTTAGAAAGTTGAACATGTTAGAAAATAGCCAAAGAAAATATACACAAGGTGTTGAATGTAATGAAGGTGTGAGCAGAGAGAATTTACATTTTGATGTCTAAATTAAACATGGCATTTCTTGTTTTCCCAAACTTCTGCTCTTGGTTTTTTACTTGATAGAAACGTGGTACATATTTTCTATTTCTAATTACTCAAGTACATGTACACTGTACAACTTGTAAAACAGGTATATGATTAACTACATCTGAATTGCAAAAATACAATGTACTGTGTGTCTGGCATTTAAAAATAATTGATGTTAGTGTGAAAGAAACTATGATTATTATGATTATAATTATTCTGCTAAAATACCTTAGTTCCTCAAGTGTTCCTGAGGCCAAATGAAGCGAAGAAAGCTGCTGATGAAGCAAAAATGAAATTTGCTCACATTGATGGAGATCACCTCACCTTGCTGAATGTTTACCATGCTTACAAGCAAAGTGAGTCAAACATGTCCAGTACTATAGTATCATAGTTTAGTCTTTTTATATGTACTCTGTAACATTCAAGGATACAGCTTCCGTTCACTTTTTTTGTTGGTTTTCCATTGACTGCAGTAAATTAAAGAGATGTCTTTTTTGACTAACAAGTTTGCCTGTCCTTTTCTTTCAGACCATGAAGACGTCCAGTGGTGCTATGATAACTTTATTCAGCAACGGTCGCTCAAGTCAGCAGACAATGTAAGACAGCAACTCACCAGAATCATGGAAAGATTCAACCTTGCACGACGCAGCACAGACTTCAACAGTCGGGATTATTATGTGAACATCAGGAAAGCACTTGTGACTGGATTCTTTATGCAGGTAGTGTAACAGTCTGCAGACCTTAGTGAAAATGGCTTCAGCCTGATTTCCCTTTAGTCAACAATGTCAAGGAAGGCTACTGTACATGTACTTTCCTTGGCTAAAATCTTCAAAGTTTGTTGAAAGCCATTTTGTTAAGGGCTGTTCTTGTTCTTTATGCTGTAAATGAAGACTGCTTCTTTTGTTATGCCAGTACATGGATATATGGCACAGGCATGAATATAGGATAACATGCACCAATTTCAAAAACCATGAGCACAAAGGTGCTAGGTTCTAGAGAGGTCTGGGATATCTTTCCAGGGAATGTTTTGGATTTCTATTCAAGTCCCTGTTCCTGAGTTCCTGACTCGTTAGAAAAAATCTGACCGATTACATGTAGGTAGATCTGTAAAATGGCAGAAACCGATATGGATTCGTACCCAGTGAATGTATATCCACTGTACTTTGTCAGTTCACACACTCACTTCATCTAAATTTGGCAAGAAAAGTCAACTCGGAAAAATAAACAAAAAAGAATTGCAGCACTGTTGTCAAATGTACTAATTTTCATCCTTTCAATTAAAAATGCAACAGACATCCTGGGCTGGGTTGTTTGAAAGTTGGTTAATGCTAACCCGGGATTTAAAGTAAAATAAAAAGCAGTTAGGGGAACAGAGACCTTTTCAGACTGTAATCTCTAAGGGAATAGTCACATTCATCAGCCATATCACAAAGCCTTGCCTCTCATACTGTTGTATGATTACAGAGTGACAAGATTTCCAAACGGTTTGGATGCCAAGGTATTTCCAGAGGGATATGATTAAAAGAGTCACATGTTCCCCTAACTGATGTAGTAATTTTATTTGAGGTGCCTCAGATATACTGACCATAAAATCTGTGAATCCCACCCTGCCCTTCCACTTAACTGTTCTGATGAGTTAGGTAGCTCATTTGGAGAGGTCTGGACACTACCTGACAGTCAAGGACAACCAGGTGAGGTCAACAGCAGACTGGTAAATTACATTTCTTGCTCTATTTTGAAAATTCCTTCAAATTGCACTCCAAAAGGCTAATGCAATTTTGAGAGAATTTTCAAACATCACTTGGTATTGTCAATCCTTAATAAAATTGCACTCACATCCATACAGCTACATACCTTCAATGAGTAGTATAAAATTATTTCAAATTGATGCTCAAGGTTTTTGATAACTGAAGTTCGCTGTGATGATTGTCTCCACTTGGCTGAACTTTATAGGTTTTTTAATTAACATATTAATTGAATTAGCTTGGCATACCATTGGCAATCAAAGTATATTTATTGATTGTTTTACATTAGTGTAATGTCTGTTTCCACCTGGTAGCCAGATAGTCAGTATCCACTTTAGTTTTGTTTTTGTTTGTTTGTCTGTCAAGATTCTTTGACTACATTGTGATTGAACTGGTGGTTAACTTATTCACCAATTGAACTACCAGAGACTGATTTAATCAAGATAGCAAGCATCTCATAGTGCATATTGCTCTTGCTAATCAGACCAGGTTCTATGGCTCTCCCTCCCTCCCTACCCCTTGTGAGCAAAACTTGCCACCTTTGAAGGGGTATGGATTAAATCATACAGAATTTTTCTTAAACGATCAATATCAAGTATCATGCTCAACATTGGAGAACATTGCTTTGATTTAGTAGCGAAATCTTATAACTACAATTAGAAGAAATGCATGGCAATTGTTTAGGAGAATTGAACTTGCATTGAAGAAGTGCTGAATCATTTTTCAGGTTGTACAACTGCATCCATCTACTTGCTTGGATCACAAGCCAGAGTGGGTGCTGTACAATGAGTTTGTCTTAACAACCAAGAACTACATTCGAACCTGCACTGACATCAAGGCTGACTGGTTAGTCCACAACATATTATTATGTATACCGTGCCATAGAAAATACAGGAAAATCCATTGTATATTGGACGGTATTAAACTCAACCCCAACTCAAGCCCAAAAAAAGCGGTTGTCTTTTTGTTGTATTCTCTATGGCATGGTATAAAATAGTTATGCAACACTTTCTCATGGTATACCATGATGGAAAATCCCACTTGTCACTAGTATATAGATGTACACTGCTTATAAAATCCATACAAAACTACAGTACATCCAAAACCTGAGCGACGGTTGTGCTTTCCATATCCTCACTAGTGATGATGGTGATGATGTCATTTCCTGCTTTACACAGTTGTTTTTTTAAACACCTGACAGTCAATATGAATTTTATTTTTGAATGGTCAGACACATTAATTTTTACAAACAAGCGCACTGTGTTTATTTACCATGTAAAAATAAAATTGATATCTTTGCTTTGCAATGCCCTCTTTGTATAATTATAATGAGATCATTGAGATATTCCACAACAGTCACTTGTGTGGAGTGATTAGTGTGTTCAGATGGTTACAATCAATTGGTTTTTTTTTTTGTTTTTTGTTTTTAAGGCTGGTGAAGATTGCTGCCCAGTACTATGACATGAGGAACTTCCCCAACTGCGAGGCCAAGCGTGTACTGGAGAGGATCATCGAAAGATTACAAAAGAGCAGATAAACCTGCTCCGTTATGGCTTGCTGTGAATGTGAAGAGAAAAGACATAACATAACGTTGAAATTGTTACCAAGTGAACGAAACATTACTCGGCACCCAGGTATCTACACCTGTTTGGTCCGGGAAAGCGAGAGAGTTAAAAAAAAAAAGTCTAATACACACAGTCACTTTTTTTGAGGATTTCTACAAATTTTAAACTAACTTGCTTCTTCAGATGTTATTTAGAAAACTCGCAAATGTTATTCAACTTTCTTTGCATGGTCGCTCTTTATAACATTCGATGGTGTATTAGCTTCAAACATGCTCTCAGTGCATTCAGCTCTGCGCACTCTTCACACTCCTCAAACTGGCATTTTTTGTATTCTTTAGCTGTAAATAGTCTTGCTGTAACTGTGTATCACAGGGTTGTGCAACTTAGTTTAATAAGAATCAAAACCTTAATTGATGTTTTCTTTGTGAAGTATCCCTAAACCTCTACACTTCCTGTTTTTTTTTCCGTTGCTCCATCATATATGCAGTACAACCCAATGTGACGAAAAGGAGATAATTATCTCCTTATGACACCTTGCTTAAATATGCATACATTTGCTGTCATACTTATGCTTACCGCCTTTGTACGAGACCCGGGAAATTATGCATATCATTAAGTTTGTGGTCATAAGGAAATTTTGCCAACAAGAATGCAGAAGTGGTAGTTGGAGATTATTTATCTTTTGTAGGCAATTTATTTCTCGAGTTCGTCATGTGTTGTAGTGTATTCCTATGCTAAAATTGACTAGTATGAAAAATGTGGATCAATAAATACATGTTATAGCAGGTTGTGCCCTTTTGATTTCTGCAATAAAATTGGAAGAGAATATCAATTTTTGTGTTTGTGGCGCTTTTCATTACATTTTCCAATAGCGTAAAGGTTATTTTGTAAATGTTTTCCACATTTTGTGAGTGTTCTCAAATGTCTGGAGTGTTTAATCACAGTGTAATACACAGCTTAGGCTTCTTCATATGTTTTATGATAGAGATAATGTAGCGTTTTATACTCTGATAAAACGATCAATCAGAGCTCGCGGAGGGACCTATCTATATTTATATGAAGACAGATAAGAACGTGAAATGTTCGTTTAGTTGCTCATATGCAGACATCTAGCGTTATCAAAACTGCTTTGGCTGAAAGCTGTCATCGTAGACTACAACTCTTGTCGCAATTCTGTTCCTTTCTGTCTGCGTATTTCGTATATTCCTTCGCGCCGCAAGTCATTCAAAGAGCCTGTGGTGCGAAGAATGTGACACCCCAACAAGGAAATTTAGATTTAGAAGCTCAGGTGTTCGAACGACTGATTAGCAAGTGCTGGCTACTTCAAAGTCTGCGGAGAACACTTTGTGTATCGACCCTTTAGTTATGTTAGTATTGTTACTTTATCTACATGTATCAAGTACACGCACTGATAAGACATAATTAAATGTCACGTGTCATTGCATAGCTTCTCGGGGAATTGCTGGCCTGAGAATGTTTTCGAAACTCCTGTAGAGCTTAAAAGACAAAAAATACAACTGTTTGCGTTAGTTGTTTTCTTTTATAAACATCTGATTCTACATAACTATAGGATGGTTTTCACTAGCGCGTAAAGTTAAGGTAACATGGGGAGATGTAGATATTCGGGATATTTCTTAATTCAAGGTGCTACATGCAGTTAACCCCACCTTACTGCGTGTGGATGTCATATGTTCAAAGGCTGATGCTTCTGCGCAATATCTCTCGGTCAGTGAATTGTAGACTTGCTATAAAATGATTATTTCTCATCAACATCTACCAGTCTTGTTAGTATTGCCATAGTTAGCTACTAACTATGGTATTGCTCATTTTCGTAGCACCTTCCCTAATCAGCTAGCACTTTAGCCATCTATCGTCTGTTATGCAAGCCGTGCTGTCAGCGTATGTTGATGCTCTTTCAACTCCTCAGCACTGTTTATAATACATTGTACCAAAGCTTGTGAATTGGGTTGTTCGGCTACGGCTGTCACATTCCAACCATTGGTCTTCATTGCTTCCGCTGTGGTTTTACCAATCGCAACAAGCTGTGACAAAATAGAGAGTTTTTTACTTCGTTACTAGCCTTGCCCAGGAGTTCGCAGTCAGCTAGTCTATCAAAAACTCTAAAGCAAGAGGGCAAAAGGCGAAGGGCTGGGGTTGGAAACTAGTCCCGTCCCGTCCCTGGCACACTCCCGTTATTTCTTTCTTTCCTTCTTCCCACAGAACACGTTGAATATGCTAAGCGTTTATCACCTACAGACACTCGTGATCTGAGATGTGAAGCCCATTGCATGAGAACGCTAATAAAATACAAAATTGCAGCGAAATCAAGAGACTGGAAAAGAAATTACCGAGAAAATTAGAAAGAGCTTTCTCCGGCATGTGAAGATAACGAGAAATTCGCGTTTCTCGTCATTTACTCTCGAATTTATGCCCCCTTTTTATTCACATCCAAGACAAACTACCAAGTTACTTATCGTCTGGCAGTTTTCTTTTTCTCATTCAATATAATGCCATGAAACTGTAAACGATTATTGGATGAGGTTTTTGTGATATCCAGAATAATCAAGGTCGAGGTAGGGGTTATCAGCCGAAGTCGAAGGCTGAGGCTGATAACCCTTACCGAGACCTTGATTATTCTGGATATCACAAAAACCGAATCTAATCATTGTTTTATTATACACTGAACGAAACAAAAAAAAATGTTCATGTTTGTGCTTTTTCACTGACGGCAAGCAAAACAAAGCGACCGAACTTGACATGATTACCCTTAGAAATCATGCACCGCGGTCATACACGACATGATTACCTGTGACCTTGATATGATTATTGTATAATCTGCAGTTATGACGTCACAGGCGCTTATTTCGAAAATTCACTGTACGCTTTCGTCCAATCAGAAAAGAGATAGTGAGATAGTGTATAATAATAGTTGGTAAAGTGTCGGTGTATATGCATCAACAAGTGTGCACGCCATCCTGGCCTGAATTCATCTTAAAAATCCTTAAATCGTACCTGCGTTGAGTGGAGAAGTGGACAGCTTGGAACTGAACCCGGGGGGGGGAGGGTACTCCCCTATATAAGGTATACAGGTATGTACAGGTATGTGCCGCCCCAAAGGGTATGGTTTTTGAGCCGTTTTGGTCTGAAAACGGGTATAGATTTTGAACATTT
>OMLO01002104.1_pt1 | contig 15821 bp, 20 predicted proteins | sample 1674811 | NCBI WGS metagenome assembly OMLO01 (sample SAMN06265003, study PRJEB25207) | coral metagenome | isolation source: Coral host | place: Mexico:La Bocana,Puerto Morelos, Mexico | collected 2008-11-13 | reverse complement strand
GTGTTTAGCAGGAAGTGATGTGTTTTGATATGTACATATGTGTGTGTGTAAGTTTCTACGTAGAACCTCTAAAATCCAGAAGTGCGTCTAGCAAGACCTTGAGGTGCTGTAGGCATCCCAGTCATAAGTAGATGCGGACCACGTGAAACTTTGGCTGCGGGCCACTTTGGGCCTGTCCTTAGGAGTCCTTAGTGTGATCGAAACACATAAATTCCGACCAATCGACGGTGACTATCATAACTACTGTTCTTGGAAGAAATCCTGCACCAGTTGATACGGAAAATATTCCCATTTTCTATAATTTTCATACGGTTTCATACATAGCAGTGGAGGATTTCAGAGAACAGTATCATTGACTATGAACATACCTGCAGTTCCTGGGAGACGTTTTTTTTTCAATCTCTCTTATTTTTTAGTCTCGAGACTAAAAACCATATTTTGGTGATTTGCAATCCTAACACCTACTAACCCTTCCTAACCCTTCCTAACCCTTCCTTTCCATGTCTTTTTGCGGCGGTGGCAGCACCAGAAGTGGCATGGTGCAAGACTCAGCTCTCTTGTTCAGAGCTTCGCCATGCTGTGTATGCTGCAGCTAGGTATCTCTGCACCACTCTTGTTTCAGTTGTTAGTGCTGATACCCGTCTAGAAAGAAGACTTGCACGTCCTATGAAGTCCTCTGCTTGGGAGCAGCTGTAAGCTAGTGGATTCAACGGTTTTGAATTTTGTCTCACTGTTGAGCTCATCTGCAACACCATATGATGGAAATAATGGATTTTCGGACGAAAGACAAACAAGGGTCTTGGGATAGCAACTGATAGGCTTGCCAGTTTGGAGTACCCTTTCAAAAAAGTCATGGCAGAGTCCACAATTTTCTTTGCAGAACTCACTTCCTTAGACAGGTCGGAACCAGAGGATAAATCAAAAGAGGTGAAACAGGAATGAGGAAACATTTTTGAAACCATTGTTTTGCACATAAAAAACCATCTTAAGATAAGTGGCTATCCAAAGATCACTGTCGTAGAGGCACCGCATGCTAACACCAATTGCTTTGCTCGTCACATGTATATAGTGGAGCATTTTGTCATTGGGATGGTCATCCAACCAGAAACCGGAGATGTACTCAATGAAAGCAATGATTTTTGCAGTGTCAGATGCTTTTGACCAAGTACCTGAAGGATATGTTTTTGTATTGTCAAGATACGTCATGTTGTACCTGTTGAAGGTCCTGGTGTGGGTAGTCACCTTGAACATTTTTTTCCATGCTTTCCAGCAAGTATTCAAAACCTCAAAGTGGGCTTCAACACTTGCAGCATAGGGTGATTGGAATGCAATTGGTAGAAGGTATACCAGAGCACTTGCAGCGTAGTCCTGCCCAAATCCTGCTAGATAGATGTGGAATAGGTCTGGCAAAAAGAAGGTAGCTGGTTTTTCATACCTTAAACTAAAGGAAACCAACCCACATTCATCATCCCAAGGTGGCTCGGTATCAAGCTGCATGCTTCCCAACCAGGCAGGGTTCTCAGAGTGGATTTCTTCATAGGGGTAAGCTACATCACCTCCCAAACAAAGCCAACAGCATCTCCCCGAACTTTGGGTTCGTGAGTTTGGATCGTATGGGGCTTTCCGAGCTGTAGCGTACCATCTAGTCATTTGCCCAGCTCTGGCCTGCAGTTTCATGTCAGCTTTGAGGCCAATACATACCAAACGAAGGGTACGGCCATGGAAATCAATTCCTTTGTCAAAGCATTCTCTCAAGTCAGACCCAAATTGCAGAAGCATCTCTTGGAAGCAATCTTCGTTTTTGTGAATAGTGTAGGAAAGGGTCGCCCACAAATAATGCGTGGAAAAACTGTGGCCCAGCAAATTCACTTGCATAGCTGGTTTTTTTTCCTAAACCTCCTAACATCAGGATCTTTTCTGTTGGCTTTCCCCGTTCCATTGCCCATCACCGCACTCCAATTGAAAACCATGAATTCAGATTTTTTGTACCCTCGACCTCCGTCAGCATGCGCATAGATCGGAATACAATCTGAACGTTTGATGTGTGAATATTCTGATTGGAAGAGTTCAAAGCCAGGGTATACCAACTCAAAGTTTTTCCAAAATTCAGCTAGCATAGGCCCAGAAGATTGAACTGAAGTTCCACCAAGAAGACGGTATAGGTTTCCAGTCTCCATCATGTACTTAAGGAAATCTAACGGCTTCAATCGTGGGAGGCCTTCACAGTGAAGATTCTCAGTGATTCTGCTAATGGGGATTGGTAGAGTCAGTCCAAAGTCCTCAAGAATAGGATGGATTCTTTCCTCTGCGTTTCTATTATTGATGTTCGCAACTTTCCTTATCACCCCACAGTGTGCCACAGCACTTCCAGTGCCCTTGGCGTCTCTAAAGGCAGACTTCGCCATGTCCACCACTTGAAGGCATGGCACCTCAGCCCGGATGGATTTTCAACCCATGAGTTTGGCAATGGTGGCTCTGGGGATGTGCCAACATGTGTCTAGAACAAAATGCTAGCATACACTGGTGCCACAAGATGCATTGAGAGTCTTTTTTTCCATCAATCATCATCGGCAAGGGGATTTCAAATCAAAGACTTGAAAACTAGGTATGTGAAGAATGGGCCTTGGCCCATTCGGCGCCCTTCACCACCAGGTCTAATGTTTCTATTGCCTGGCTTACCTAAATGGGATTCTATCAACACAGCTTCCATCAAAGCTGCTTCTTCCCAGGTAGCACCAGCATACAAAACATACATGCGTTTGAATTTTTCATGGCTTTTGTAATAGCCCGGATTTGGGGGTGCTGTGCATGGCTCTTTGTAAAACCGAAGTAGGGGATCCCCTGTCACACCAATTTTATAAACAGTTGGCCCTTTGTCAAGAACAGTAGCTACAACCTTCCTACAACAAGCTAATGATTGGCCTGTGTTGGCTGTGGCTGGCGGCATTTTTAGCCAAACCAATGCATCACTTCCCAAGCCATGGGAAATGAGCCTACGAAGAACGGGGCTGTCTCTCATACATGGCTTGAAAAGGTAGAGCACTTTTTCACCTAAGTTAGACTGGAATTTTTTTTGCATCCTGCTAAGATTGAGATGAGAAGTAAAAAGTTCTAAGCAATTAAGGACAGGACGGTGCAATCTGTCTTGTTCCATTTCGTAGATATTTTCGGGTTGATGTTCTGATATTCTGGCTTTCTTTCTGGAGTCTACCAAGGAGTGCTCATAGGAAGCAGGCCGTTCAAGTACATGTGTCCCTTTTCCTTATGGTGTTTCCAAGGCTGCAGCTGAATGAAGAAATGCAAGTATCAAATTCATTCTGTGCAACTTGCTGGTTGAGTCAAGTTCCATCAACTCAACAAAAAAAATCAGTCAAGGAGCCACCATAGGGAGAAGAATGCCCGATATCACATGGCTTGGGGCTTCCAGTGACACTAAATCCTAGAAGTTCTTCCAACCACTCCGTATCAGTCATAACTGGGCCAAGCTGCAGCACAGTTAATGTTAGCGAGTTTGATCCCACCTACCGTTCAGACTCCAATCACCATCAGCCTACTGAGGTTGGCACTCCTTGACCCACCAACTTTGCAAGGTGCTTGGCCGTTTCGCTTAGACCTGGCATGTGGAATTACTTACATATGTTTTTTTCCAAGGAGTTAGGGTGCCCCAACTCCTGCAGTTGCAAAGTTTTAGCAGAATGGGAGGCAACAGCTTCGGTTGCGAAATACACGTTTTTCTTTTCCCCTAATGGACGGTAGAAAGCTGCATGTAGAGCCTCCCTGCATTGCAAGGTTTGCCTACTACTCATTCAGCATCCCCAAATCCGTCATCAACCTTGTTGATAGCTTGCATTCAACAAAGTTTCAAAATGCACTTTCCAATTTCGAATTGTCAAACTAGACACCATCAAGGCATTAAACCCTTGCAGGTCGCCACTGACCTGGCAAGTGGCTAGCAAGTCTCTCATTCCTCAGGAGTCTCAGTTTTAGGCGCCTTTGGTTTTCGAATCAGCGGCCTCATGACAAAACACTAAAGAGGACTGGAAAGAAAAAACAAGGGTCTTGGAATTCAAATCTGAAAGTCAACAACCATCAAAGAAATATATATAGGAATCGATCTGTCTCAAGTCAGGCTGAAGCCTTGATTTCTTCTCCAAAGCTGCCCACATGGTGATCCTCAGGCGTGGAAATGAAGAGAGGCAAATAAAGTAAAGGGTTGTCATCTAAGTTGGGTCTTGGTGAACCAGGTTCTCAGGACGTAGCAGTTTCTTGCTCTCCAAGAACTTTTGGGACAGGGAAGGCATCCTCAAAGGTAGGTGGGAAAAAATATATCTGAAATCATCAAATCAAAAAAGCATTCTGAAGTTTGCATGGCAAAGTATTGTTTTCACTATTGACGGTCAAGTAACGAATTTGCATCAGTAGACTCCCCAACTTTTAGGGATGCATGTTGCTTGGCAAAGTCATCATAAAGGGATTCGACCTTCTGGTGCATGTCATCAACAGTAGCCTTTGCCCTTAGCAGGGGAAGCGGGAGAGGAAACTCTAGATGGTGTATCATGACTATATATACTCACGAGCTGGAATGAATTGTTTGAGCTTAGGCATTTTCATTGAATCTTTCAAAATCCAACCACAGAGTTTCAGACGCTTGTGCTCCAGCCACGGCAGAGGCCCCAAGTTTCTCAGAAAATTGAGTAATTTTGGAATTGACATGGAGAAGCTCCTTCATGTGCAAGTCCACCGTGTGCGCCTTGCAGGCGAACATGCAGAAGTGACAGCACCCTGAGGTTGGGGACCTTGGGCTATATAAACATGTTCCAGGAAAAAAAACAACATCAAAAAAAAACGTGAAGGGAACAACTTGTACCGCATCAGTATCAAGAAGATTGGGCCTGAGAAGGTGGTTCTTCTTTGGATGTTGGCCCCTTATGCCCCAAAGCTTCCAGGTCCATCCCTTTTGGAAGAGATTCAACACTAAAAGATTCTGTTTGCCCTTCGGCAGACACAGTTTCTTTAAGCTTCTCTTTCTGCAAGGACTTCTCGTTTCCTTTCACCCGAATGTTGCACCAATAGTAAACAATAGAATTGTCAACTTCATCATACCTTGGACCAGGGAGTTCCCATTGATGGTGAGGAAGATTTCTAAGGGCGTTGTTCTTGTGTAAATACAAGATAGCAAGACCATCTCTGTTTTCAAAGGTTTCAAACAGCTGCCAAGACATATCTTGGCGCATAGAGGGACAACGTGTCCAGTTGGTTTCAAACATGTGAAAACCATTCAAAATAAACATGGTATATATTTCAGAACAGTGCATTCAGGACCGAATATATATTTATAAGAGCCAAGGGGATTATAGATATCAATCTATATATAAGAACGATTGAGGAGATCAAGGTACATCATGTAGGCGGGATTCTTCTGTCCACGTTCAATGGTGCCTTGGATTTTTGACCTCAGATTATCACACAAGTTAAACCCACAAGATGTATAGTGTTCCTAATTTCTTCTGAAAGCTTCCTCAACGAAGAACCTTGTACAGTGTTATTAGCTTCAAGTTGGGCACCAATATATGCTAACTATCCCCCCTGAAATAGAAACCAAGACAAAGGGGTTTTCTTCGTTGAGGGCAAATGTTTTAACAAAAAGGTGTCCAAAACAAAACCTACCGACAAAATGGTTACCCAACCATGTCAACTGACGATTTGAACTTCAAGACTGTTCTCATCTCCTCTTCGGTGTAGAACCCTCCTTCGCGGTCTAGCTCTTTCTGTGTCTCATGGGATCGAGTCATCTCAAACTTCTTTAGGGAAGCGTTCTGCAGGGGATAGCTGGTGGAACGGAAAAAGGTAATCAGACTAGGCAGGCTGAAAACAATCAAAACAAGATTTCAGCATTCTATTTAAAAACATTTAGCATGCATGGTTCTTCTCTACTTTGCAACCCTTCTAACTACAACCCAGGCCTTCTCCCCACCAGTTTTGATGTAAAGTTCAAAGAGCTTCACCCTACTTGATCCCTTCTCTTGATATTGTTTCCAAATGTCAGTCGGGGCTTCAATCTTCCCAGTTCCTCTTTTGGGTTCACAATAGCGTCGGAACTTTCCACGATAATATTCATATTCATCCTCATCCAGCACCAACTCGCCCACTCTCTTGCTCCCTTTCCCAGTGTCATGTTCAGCCTAGATCACAGATGAGTCAATTCAAAAAGTAGCATTGAGTGAACAAAACCTTTGATCATCATATTTCCATATATAGAAGTTTGGGGAAGACCATGTCCAATGGGGACTCTACAGGTTGTGGTGGTTGCAAAAACATGTACCCAATGAACTGTGCCAAATTGGAAGTTTTCATGTAAAAACAATCCAAAACATATATTCATTATATACTATATTTTTTTGAGAAAGCCCCTTATGCGAATGGCCTGAAAGGATTTACAAACAAAAAATTTGAACGTCTCAAGTTGTTTCTTTCAAAAAAAGGCCAACATACTCACCAAGTCCCCAGTAAGTTCGTGAATATTTGTTGGGTGAGTTTTAGTTTGCTACAGTTGTACAGTGGCCAGTAAACAACCAAACTATATATGGGGTTTCCCGATCACCAGGTTCCAGCTAAAAAACTACACTCGGTGGCGTGGGTGTGGCACCCTGGGTGGCTGATGTGGGCGTTGCGGTTGAGGAGTCTGCCTCACAAAAGGAGTCTGCCTCACAAGTGGCAACAAAGATAACATGTGTTGAGGTGCCAAACATTGGCTTCAAAGTTTCCTGGCCCCTTAGGCTTGTTGATAATCGTTTTGGGCATTTCTCTCATTGCAAGGATGTTCTATGGACGATTTGAAACAAAAAAACATTACCAAGTAAAAGTTTGATCCAACCAAGATGCCAAATCTTTCTTGGAATTTGCAGCCCCCAATGGTGATCTACTAGAGGTTTTCTTTGGTGGTGGTGTTACGTAAGGGTCCTCCACTACTACTTCACCCTCAGGGATATCACCATTAAGTTCTGCTGATTGCGGTGCTGATGTATTCATCAATGCAAAAGCCAATCTCAAATCAGCATCATCATCATCACCATCCGAAAGATGTTGATCACAATGTTCTTCACTTTGGTTTTGAACATCAGCCCCAACTTCGCCATATGCATCCATAGAAGCCTAGGAAATGGTTCAATGTTACAGTCCCAATCAATACTTTCATTCGGAATATTTCCAAACTACATCAAATCGCTATACAAAAAAGAAATATAACAAACATGATACTTTGTATATATATTAACCATTGCACCCCCATATAAGAAACTTATCTAAATATATATGTGTGTTCAAAAGCAAAAACAGTAATACCAGTATATTTTGGCAAAGAGGTAGAAGTCTTGAATGACCTGATCAGGTAGCTACTGGCGATGTGGGTTCCTCCGATTCCTTCTTGACATCATCCAAGGTCCCTTGTTCGCCTAGCTGAGCTGGTAATGTCTCTGCCTCAGCAATGGCGACTTTGGAGGTCTCCACCTTCAATTCCAAAGCCTGGCAGGGCGAAAAAAGGGTCCCCAGGGTGCAGATTAAAAGCTACGATCCCTTTTCCATTGGAGGTATCAACAATGATATTCAAAAAACTAAGTAAACTGTTCATTGAAATATATACTTGAAACAAGTTAAACAAATTTGTATTGAGAATCCCTCCTTCACAAATTGTTCCAATTCTTCTTTGCCCTCTGGCAACACCATAGTATTGACAGCTTCGGACAAGGAAGAGCAGCTCCACATTCGGCTTTGGAGGGGCTCCATGACAATCGAATATATAGATTAAGAAAAAACTGGCTTCGGGGATAGAACTTGCCAATTCATGTCATGTTCTTGTGTTTTTGTGGCACAAAGCCACAAGATCATGATCCAACCCAAACAAAAAATAATCTTGTTTCAGCCCCCCAAACTGCACCAGAGTGGCGTCCAAAAGTGTGGCTTTGGCGTCATTTTGGCGTCAAGTTTTTGGTGGGGATTTTTCAATCGTTCCCGATTTTTGGTCGTTGGCCTCAGAATTTTAATCGTTGGCGTCAAAGTTTTAGTCGTGGTGTCATTTTGAGGTCTGAAATGGTTAAAATCACCCAAAAAAACATTATATGTGAAAGAACTGCTACTATTCAAAAGACAAAAACATAACCTTTTAACCTTAACATATATATACACCAATCATTCAGGAGCTTTTCCCAAAATGCCAAAACATATTTGAAGTTGTTCAGGAAATGCCATCTAGATTTCTATTGCGAGCCAAGATAATCTAGAAAAACCCTTGAAACCCGAAAAAATGAAGTCGGCCAAGCCAGCTGGTTTGAAGGACCCTTGATTACAAACATCGGGGTTTCAAAAAGGCACAAAGCAAAAGAATACCCATTAATAAACAATCAGCTGCCAGCCACTTCATTTTTTCAAAAAGAATCACGTTGTATAGTCTTTTGTGGAAAACAAGTAGAGCAGCACAGAGGACCCCATGTTTTTGCCCCCCCACAGCTGAGACTCCAGTTTAAATTTCCCTAGGAAGGCATTCCTTCCAAGATGGAGGGATCTTGAGATCTTTGGCCCCGTACAGATATCGCACAAGGGAGCGTAGATTTGCATCATCCCACTTGTCACCCCAGTCCCAGCTCTTCCACAACTCCAATCCACTAGCATGGGGGTCACGCTTTACATACTGGCATTGAGGTTTAAGTCGTTCGAGTAAGTCTGCGATCTTGTTGGCAAACTTCTGGGTGTAGCACCTAGAAGTGTTAAGGAAGAAATACTATATAGACTATATATGCAATTTGACTCTTGAAGTTGGATCAAAAAAATAAGAACACAAATCCTGTACAGTAACATGACTACTGTAAGTTTAACTTGCAACACTACTGTAATTCCAACTGAGACCCGGTCTCTGTTTGCTTCAACGCTGAGGTACCATGAAATCGCTTTCGACCATCATGAGTGGTGTAGGTTCGGCAGGGTTTGGGATCATCTTGTCTCTCGGCACGGGTTGCTTTGACAAGGGCCATTCGCAAAGGCGATGTCCAAAACATACCAATTGAACGACTATTCGACCATAATATGGTCCGCTTTGGGGTTTTTGAATCATAGTGCCACATCCAAAACGATACCTTAAATACCTGTCAGGGGTAAATAATTTGACTATATTGCTAGGGGCCCAATATATGTTCAGCATCCTTACCCAAATGTGGGGCAGGGGAGTTAAAGGGAAAGAACAGGATGTATACATAAATTGTCTTCCTGGAAAACATGTAAAACGGTAAAAAGAAACAATAAGTTGAAAAAACCACCAGCCTCCAGTTGGGATAGGACCCATTGCATTCTTTCATGTTTGAATAGCAGTGAACTCTGGGGCTGTTCTATGACAAAAGAACCATGTAGGGCAACAGTTGCAATCACCAGCAACGCCACCCTGCAGTGTTGAGCAGCTAGCAAATTTGTCATGATTGAATTCCATGTCCATCTATCCCCATTAGTCTTGTTCATTTTGAATTACATTTCGTACTTCAACAAAAAGACTTTTCACCCCAAGCCTCGCAACAAGTAAATTTGCTTCCGCAACACAAGGAACATCTTCTAGGCCATGGGGATTACAAAGGGAACGGTAAGTACTCCCTCGGGAAGTTGCCACCCAAGTGCTGCACTGCACCCCAAGCCAGTGGACAAACCCTTCCTCTTCCCCTCGTAGGATTGCAAGCAAGGTAGCCCTTGGTTGGCCGTTGGGGTAATCATGTTGCAATCGATCTACAGGAGTCCTAAAGCTTCTACCACACTAACTGATCGAACTGATAGTATAGTCCAATATATATGACAACCCAGCGTGGCCCAAAAAATGAAAAAACACCGACCAAGAACTCTTGGATTGAATTTCTAAAATATATGGACAGTTAATCCCCACATAGTCAGAAGGAAGTCAGTACTTGTTGGCTCAGTTGTTGCAAAGAAAACATCAGGATTTTTTAGACATCGCACCCATGAACCATATATGAAAACCATAATCCCGTGTTCGAATTTCAATTTACCAACCCATGACCTGTTTCTTTTAAACATGGGGAAAAACAGAATCCAGCCCAAGGTTTTTTCAATGGAACAGCTCTTGCATGATCTTTCAAACAAACACCGTAAGAACTAAGATAGGCTAAGCTACGCCATACCTGAGTTTGAGTTCAGATCCATATGTGTGGTGAATTTTCGATCAAGTGAAGCCACCCCTTGGTAAGGGAATCTAGACTTCACAGTTTTTGAAGCAGCAGCAGTTCCTGCGAAGCTCTCGATGAAGAAGATGTCCTCCAAGTGAATCCAGGGATACAAGGTTGAGTCTAGACTTCAGTTGTTGAAATATCAGTCGGTCAAGTCAAAACTTTTTGTTTTGAAACAATACCTCAAAAGTAGTTGAAACCTTACCTTGAGTGTACCTACAATCACATCAGTTCATAACTACAAAAATAGAATTGGGGATGGGCCTTCCTAACTCTTTCACAATTCAAACCCAGTAGACAACTCCAACCCCAAGTTCTGCCTGCGGGCCATTGAGTGTCGGGTTCCAAAGGAGGAGCAAACATATAAAGGCTAGGACCTAGGAAGAAGCATTGGTAAAAGGGTTCATGGGCCTTCGTGAGCCACTCACACTGTTAATTTGCTAAATTCAAAAAGGCAGGTGGTAATGACCGAGGTTGGGACTTTTGGGGCATTCAATTTATGCAATCGTTGCAATATCGCAGCTTCAGTCCATACCACCATCAGAAGCAGGGCACCAGAGGAAGGGGTCTAGCACTAACTTTGAAATCTGAAAATGGTAACAGCTTCGGTTACCAGGTGAAGGTGTGATGAACATGAAACCCAAACAATGTAACAACAAGTCTTGCACCAGCATCCCTGAAACAGGCCAGCCCTGACCATCTTGAGCATTCTTTGGAGATGATGAAGGACCGACCGGGTTAAAGAAACCCAACTTGGCCTCCCTCTTACGGCCACGTAGTGACATTGCAGGCCTGTCGCACCGGCGGCAGGTGTCAAGTTGGAAAGGGAACCCCTCTATTTTCAAGTGGATTAAGTTGGTCAAGTGTTATGTATATGTTCTTAAGTTACTCATCATGTAAAGTGACCCATGGCCAAGACTATGACTGACCTGTTTTTCTCACATAAGTCTCTTTGCGTAGCAGCTAGCAACGATGCCAAAGCTTTCCTAGTTTGGTAGAAATACTGTTCGGCCCATTCCCCTGGAAATGAAATAACAATGAAACAACTGGTGCATAGCAAAACACTTAAATGTGCTTTAGATAGTTCTGATTTGGGAGAATTGTTGGGGAACATACTGGGCACAAAAGAAGTTAAGCAAACATATGCTTGCTCCTCAAAGTCAAAATCTGGGGCTGCACCACCACATAACGCACAACAAAAAGTTGCGCAGCATTGGGTTGGAACACAAGGGTCTTGACTCCCACCGCAAGCTAACCTTGCACCCCTTACCAAACTGCACACATGAGCTGTGCTCAATCTCAGCACCCTCAAGCTAACTCAGAAGATCCGAAATGGTAAAGCAACAATCCTAAGCCTCACCATCAACTGTACCCTTAGAGCCATCCCCAGCTGCTGCTTCATTGCCAGTGTTGGCACCATCCATCCTTGGGAATATCAGGGAAGAAGGGATGATTATAGTGACTAGAGTTCCTTCCCACCACCTAACTGGAATACCCCAACATCAAAAAGTGGAAAGGAAACCAAAATCAAAATGTAAAAACTTGGCACTTTCCAGGATCAATTTGAAGTGCTGGGGAAACTGCGCAACAGCATGATCAATGTAGCTGAAATCGGAGGAGTCCTTGAACCCACCAGTCTTCTTGATGTGCTGTACCAAATTGCAGAATGCCATCTGCCAAGATGAACTTAAGAGGAAAGAAGGGAATCAACAAGCTAGAGGGTAGCAATTCAGTTGAATCAACCCAGGTACAAAGTAAGGTCAAAGAAACAACCAATATAGGCAGAACAGTTTGCAATCCTAGAAAACATACATTGAATATATTTACTTTCGGATTCTTTATGTTTCATCCCCTGGCCTGAGCACGATGCTTCGTCCCTGGAATGATTGATTTCTCAAGGGTCTTCCTGAAAGCATATGCAGTACGGCAGTACTTTTCCAAAGCCCATGAAGACGTCGTGGGTTTGCCCCTGCCACCAAAAGTTGGTGGAATCAATCCAGATTGAACCATCTCATTACACTCAGCACTCATTCCATCAGAAGGTGGAGCTGCAGACTGTTCAGTCTTTTCACCCTTGGTAGAACGACGTTTCTTGGGTGTTGTCTTTGGTTCATCCGGCAAGTCTGGATTCTCAGCCTCAGCTTCAACTTCACCTTCCTTGGATGGCTTGGCAGCAGGCCTTTTTTTGGCAGAGGCTTTCGCCTTTGCTTTCGCAGAGGCCTTGGCCTTTGCTTTCGCCTTTGCCTTGGCCTTTGCTTTCGCAGAGGCCTTGGCCTTTGCTGCAGAGGCCTTGGCCTTTGCCTGGCCCTTGGCCTTTGCAGCAGCCTTAGCCTTTGCCTTTGCCCGTCCCGCTGCAGCCAATTTCATCTGCTGATCTTTGGTTGCAACCTACCAGGGTCAAATGCGAAATGAAATGTGGCAAAGGATGGAGGCCAAATTAAGAACTTTAGATTCTGAAGACTTAGCTTGACAAACATTTAGTTAATTGTAAAGACAACGATTGGATTATAAACAAATGGTTTGAAACTTTTTTCAAACTTGATTGGTTTGAAACCCAAACCTCGTCAGGTTTGATAGGGGAAACAGCTTCCTTTTCTGGGGCCACTTCTTCCAACTCAGGAATTTCTTTTGGGGGATCCATAGCTTCAGAAGCCTTTGGCTCTTCAGGGGGATCATTGGGATCTTTCAACTGGACATCATGGCTTTTGGAACCAGTTTCAGCCCCTGCCAGGACTTCATCATCCTTCTGTCCTGGAAGCTGTTCTGAAGGAGCAGCTTGCTGGGAAAGGTCGGGAGCTTCTGGATCGTCACTCTTAGATGGCTCCCCAGAAGTACGATGCAAAGGTGGAATTTGGCTCTCGGCTTCCAAAGCAAGAGATTCCCCAATATTAGCCATAAAATCCTGGGTGCCCACCAAGATTTGGGTATCCAAGTTGTCAGGGATGATTTTTGAAGTAGCCTCCATCCCAAGCGTAGGTCCTACAACCAGAGTTGACAGGAAGACTCAGTTAATAAGATGGAGCAATGAAGTACTATATACACTTGGTAGATTGTTGTAAGTAAGGGAAAGCATCTTCAAACACATGTGTTGTTTCAAAAAGGATTCTACAAAAGATGCACTTAAGCTCTTTTGAAAAGGGTACAGCTTACAAGTTGTTCCCTCCCCAAAACTTTTTGGTACAAAGGGTCCTGAACCATTGCCATCCTTCGGTGGGAAAGTCTCATCAGGACGAGGTTGGGAAGGCGGAATAGCTAAATCTAAATCTTCACCATGGCGACCAGATCCAGAAGATAGCCTGTAGCTTTGGCGAAGACTTAGTGATGACATGAATATATATGTTTACATATTTTTGTCATATATGAAGTGTCAGACTGGACAAAGTAAAAAATACACCAACATGGAAAATACAACAAAGTATATACTGTAATGATTTTTTACTAAGTAGCCCTTGAGAAGAGTTTGCATCCTTGGACTTGGAAGTAAGCTCCGCAAGTTTAGCTTTGGCAATTCCCAACCATTTCAGGTGACCCTCCAACTCATCCGGATTCAATCCCAAACTGTAAGAAGATGGCAAGCTGGAAATTCTGGGATCTTCCTTGTTGGCAATGGGGCTGTCACTCACTTCAATGGTGCCACCCTGGTTAGGACTGTTGGGGATCTCAGCCGCAAAGGCTTTCCAATCAGGAGAAGGGGGCCCATTCACTGAGCTAGGTTCTACCGGTAGATCATTTTCCAATTGGGCATCCCACAATTGACCATCAATCGCAAGGCTGTCATCAGTAGGCATGATTGGCAATGACTCCAATTCCATCCCAGAAGATTCTTGCCCCTGGTGTTGGCTTTCTGCTAAAGCCTTTTGAAGAAGGTCATCAGATTCAAAAACCAATTCTTCACCATTTGGCCCAGCCCCCTCACCATCATCACCAGCAAGAGCGGATAGAGGTGGAAGTGGTTGAACTGGCATCCCGATTGCCTCATCCATAGTTATTAAAGTGCTCCCAACATGCTGAACACATTTTAAAATGACCTTTTAGCCAAGGGCCCAGGGGTATCAAAAATAAATGTCAAAAGTTCTTATCCAAATTTCCCATGATGTTGTCCTGGATTTCCCTCTAAAAGAAACAAGTTTATTGCAATCCAACCGAAGCACTTCCATCCGAATGCGGTAGGACTGGCGCAGAATTTCAAAAAGCTCTGTAAGGCTGGCATCCTGGGTAAAGCGAAGGTATGAACTGGGCAAAGGTACATGAATAGAGTTGAATAGGATTTCAAAATTACCAATTACTTTTCTATCATCCTTTTTGGGGGGATCCAACAGAAATTCAAAAAACAACATGTTGATGCTAAGTGTGGGTAAGCTTCTCTCATAACCTCATGCTTTGGGACATTCGTGCGCATCTTCGAGATCATTTTCTTGATTGCCCAAGAATCATTAGATATCCATGCGTTGATTTGGAAGGCGAAGTATTCTTGATAGTCATTGCGGCGCAGGGTGTACCATTTTCTCACCATGGACTGAATGACTTCAATAGGGTCTGAACCTACTCTGCGACGCTGCAGCATGTTCTGCAGGATAGGGCGTAGGACAGAAACATTCGCAATCATGTTTTCCATGGTTGGGGCAGCCACCTCATTACCATCAGAATCTTTCTCAAGCTGCACAAGTTTCTTTTTCTGTTGGGCCCTTTGCTTAAGTTCAGGGAAAGTATCCCATAATTCTGCAATGGAGTCCGGGTCACTGCAGGTTGGGCCATCAGCGAAGGATCTCCAAGGCATGGCTAGCAATGGGGATAAAAACCAATCAACCGAGATATGAGCAGAAAAAAGCTCTAGTTCAGGACAGGCAATGTTCAAAAGGCCAGGCTTTCATGGAATATACAACAGCCTGTTCTCATGGCTTAAGACTTTTTTTTGCGATATGCACGAGCTAAAATCTTTGAACCACCCCACATGGGAAAAATGATTTTGTGTTGCACTGCGGCTACATGGTAATCTCCCACTTTAGCCATTGGGATTTATTCCCCTGTGGTTTTCAAAAGTTAAGTGACCTTTGCATACCCAGGGTTTGACCTGTAGCACCGGGACATCAGATCCCCTTGTGTGCCTGCAGGTTCATCTTCCATCAATGGCATTGCCGAGCCATCAAGCCACCACTGGTAGCTGCGATCTGCCCTTCTGCGTTTTGTGGGCCATGTGGTCCTCTAGTGACTCTAGTGTTGCCCTCTAGATACCTTAAGGTTATATGAAATTTGGTGAAATTTGATGGAATTGGTGAAAATGTGCGAAATTTGATGAAATTTGTTGTGTTTTTTTTGACATTTGGTGTCTTTTTGTTACCTTTTTGGTGGAAATTCGGTGAAATTTGGTAATTTTTTGGTGTCTTTTTGTGTCTTTTTGTATCTTTTTGTGTCTTTTTTGTGTCTTTTTTGTTCTTTTTGTGTCTTTTTGTGTTTGTTTTGCCTTTTTGTGTCTTTTTTGTGTCTTTTTGTGTCTTTTTTGTGTCTTTTTGTGTCTTTTTTGTGTCGTTTTTGTGTCTTTTTTGTGTCTTTTTTGTGTCTTTTTGTGTCTTGTTTATCTCTTTTTGTGTCTTTTTGTGTCTTTTTGTG
>OMLO01002102.1_pt1 | contig 15826 bp, 9 predicted proteins | sample 1674811 | NCBI WGS metagenome assembly OMLO01 (sample SAMN06265003, study PRJEB25207) | coral metagenome | isolation source: Coral host | place: Mexico:La Bocana,Puerto Morelos, Mexico | collected 2008-11-13 | reverse complement strand
GGTAACGTCTCGAATCTGATTGGTCGTAGAACAATAAACATTCCAGAAATTATTTTTGGCGTTCACGCTTTTTCGGTGTCAACTGTAATTCCAAATCTGAACTCAAAACCGTATGATTACCTAATAGTATACGAATTTAAATTGAAATTTTACCTGTGAAATTACAAAATTGCCGTGGCAACAATGAGCATGAAATTTCTCCATACAATAAGTTGAAAACTCACGATTGTACAATATATAATTTGTAACTCGTGATATTAAAAGGTAATCAAATAGTGTATTTTGTCATGATTCATTCCAAATAATTTTCGTATGGAAATCAAAACACTGTCTGGATTATAGGCCTCAAGTGATCTGTAAAGGCTAGGTCAAATGGCCCATAATACTCAATGATAGTTGATGATAGTTGAAGCGCGGGCTTCCATTTGACCACCAACTATCATGCACTATCATCAACTATCATCAACTCTCATTCATTTTGAGCTTGTTCAAATTCTTCATGATACTCGATGATAGTTTTTGTCATTTGACCACGCAAATGATAGTTGATGATAGTTAGGAGAGAATCAACTATCATCCACTATCATTGAATTCTTCTCTTCTCTCCTACTTTTTTTAGTATGGTTATGCAGCAACTCTCTGATAGGCTTCATTGATAAATTAACATGCTTACATACATTGTCAACAAGTGCATCTAATTAATATATAAGTGGTGTTTCCTGCTTCCTTGTAGTGTATATTGCGAGGCTGTGTTGTAGTACTATCAGGCATTGTCGTCCTTGTCATTCCAAACTTCTCTACTCTCATGGCCTTTTTTGGATCCAGTTGCTGTACCCTGCTAGGATTTGTTCTGCCAGGAATCTTTCACCTTCGAATATTTGAAGGGTAGGTCCATTGATTTGAAGAATGTTAAATATTCACTTGTAGATTTACATGAAAACAAGACCCAGGTTAAGGGACACAAAGGATCTGCGTTCTTCCTTTGCAATCTTCGAGCTAAAGAGAGACTGCTAGAAGTCTAATTGACGTCATGGCTAACTAATCTGTATTTTCTTATTCAATGTATCTGATTTTTGCCTTTCTTTTTTAGGCATCTCACAAAATGTGAATGGTTTATTGACATAGTAATCATATTTCTTGGATTAGTTGGGTAAGCAATTTAAAACTGTGTAAATTATAGAAATACTGTTTGTAATTTTAGCCTGTTCCAGGCTCTCGCTCAGTGGGGACAATCACCAGAAAACATGGGTGGGCGACAAGCAGGATCAACGACAAGTGGGATATGGGAGAGAAAAAGAGACCTCTCCTTTTTCTCTACCAGATTCCGCTTGTTGGTTTGCATGCCTTAAGGTCATCCCCACTGATGGAAGTTTGAAGACTTAAAAGAAACACTGTCATTTCTCTACATTTATTCCAATGTTGGTTTAAAATCTGCGCATACTGAAATGAGTAAATGTATCAATATTAAAATGTCACTTTAATTATGCTCTGGAACTCTCTACGTATTCCTAGTTTTACATTTCATGCTAATTATTATTAATAATACATATGTTTCAGGGCTGTTATAGGAACAAGAGATGCTCTGCTAAGGCTCTTGGCAGGTTCATGACTCCCAAGTATTCCAACTGAGGCATTTGACAGATTTTTTTTTACCGACCGCTCAAATTATTTAATTTTAAATATTACATGTAAATTTAAAATGTACAAAAGAGAACCAGTTCCTCAATGTGTAGCATACAAGAGCATTTGCACAAGAGGCTATTTACGTGTGGATAACATATACATATATATCATTATTCAACTTGAAAAAGTTTTAATAGAACTGGGTAGTGCTTCATCCTAGGGATCAGTTCATCAAACCTTGGAGCAACTGGGGCCAGATTTGCACAACTGATGACATGATAAGAGGAAATTTTTACAAAACAAACAAAGAATACAGGGCATTTTTCTTCTGAGCCAGCTTTTACTTGTAATAAGAAACAGGAAATCAATGAAGGTAAGACTGCCTTCTACCAGCAGTGCAAATACGACAGGGAATGGACAAGCCAAACCTTAGGTGATATTTGTTAATTATTTACTAAGTTCACCTACATTGTACATGTATTTGCTAGCCATGATTAAAACTGTTCACTCAGCAAAGGATTGCGTGTTTAACATAATTACATTTTTATTGTTAGAAATAATTTTAGGCTAAAATGTAGGGAAATGATGATTTTATTTTAAAATGTGAAGTTATTTATAAATATTAGTGATGAGTTCCATATCATCAGTAATCAATGGCAGACAAAAGAAACATTTGATTTTTGGATCCTGTTGCAGGATCAACTTGACAGGCTCTCTGTGCTTCTATTTCGTACTTGATAATTAATAACTAATACTACATTTATCTAAACAGTAGAACTTTTGCTGGCCAGAATGGGGTTTCTGTCCACATCCTTCTCCCGGAAGGCAGGGCGGTGGAAAGGAGGATGTGTGAATTTTAATGTAATGGACAACACTTTCTAAGCTGGCCTTAATTTTATTTATTTATTTTTTTTTTGGGGGGGGGAGTTTATAATTGGTTAATGTCTTACATCCGTGGTATTTTTATTGATAATGACAAAGAGTTAGGCTAAGATATAGAGCTTTAGTAAGGTCTGCACATACGAGAAGACTAGTCCCCTAAGGAGTTGACATGAAGGGACTGGTCGCAGGGACTTGTCCCACGAACAGTTCACATGAAGCGTTTTGAGGAACAAGTCGTAGGGACTTGTCCCAAAAATTCAAACCACTTTGAATTCGTGGGACTTGTCCCAGGGAGCAAATTTTAGTCCCTGCGACTAGATTTTGGGGCAAAACTAGTCCCCTTGTGTGTGCCGACATTTACTGAATATGGAACAGTGTACAGTTATTTTTGCACAGCTGAATGAGGTAAATCGATTTTTGACGAGAAACAGAGGGTTAGTAGTATATTTTCTCTAGATAATTAAAAGCAATGTTTGGTGCATATTGTAATTGGTTTTTTTTCATTGGGCGGGGGTGAATTCTTGGGTCTTAAAGATTGGTTGTTATAAATTTTATCTATTTTCAGGCCTTCAATATCAACGCTTTATGCAGGAGGCTTTCATTTAAATCTTAACTGCAACCAGATCTTAAGTTAGACTTGGAACTCTTTTAAATAGATTAAGTCCAAGAAAAGCATCGCAACCGCTGTTGAGGAGAAAGCATGGGTACCAGTAGCCACATTTTTCTTGATTTTAATTTTAGGGATGTGAAAACTGTTTATCATGTATTAAAGTCAGAAGGATGATATGGTTTCCGTTGTAAGCAAAAGAATTATATTTGTATATCTTAATAAAGAAAAGTTATTAAAGAAGAAAGTGTTCGTAGATAAATAATCCTTACAATCGCTAATTCAACTGCCATATTTTCAGCAATTCAAATCCTCGTAAATACAGCCGATGAAGAGAGATTGTCCCATAAAAGCTTATAAGCGTACGCAACAATATTGAAGGGAGTTAAGGGTAATGCTCGTTTCAGCGTGATAGAAAAAAACGGCACAAACACGTGTATTCGTGCTTTTCTCTCCTTGTTGAAACACCGTGAACCTAAATCAAGTAACGATAAACTATCACTATCAATCGGCATTGTGGAGTATTCTTGCGGGACATCTTTTGTCGAAACAGCTGAATACCTGGGGTGGGGGGGGTGGGGGATGTTCTAGAAAGTTGCATACGGGGAGGCTCCGTCCGGAGGTTCTCCATGTTGTATTCTATTTACATTATATTGGTCATTAGAAAAAAGGTACTTTATATTCAGTCCATGTTCACGTTGGACTTAAATGACTAAAATATGTGTGAAATCTCTAAGAAATAAAACGCAAACTGCGGCAGTAAAATGCATGTTGGAAAAAGTTTTAAAAAGTTTATTTACATACGTTTCGTATGTTTTGACATCCATCTTCAGAAGTGACCGTTAGGAATAGAACTAACAACTAAATTTAAATTTAATTTAATTCCTAATGTATTCTACTTTTGAAATTATTGACCCGTCTTTCTTTGAAACTACATACTAGAGTTATACTACAGTTTATATCTCATATCGTTACTCGCGCCCGTGTATTATTCTCTATTTAAGTAACGAAACATTTTTTTAAGGGGGAAGGTGTTTTCTTTTCTTTTTTTTCATCAACTACTGTGCAGGAGTTTTTTTTTTGGGGGGGGGACAGTTGTGCAATCTTCACCCCCGCACCACCCCCACCCCCCCCCCCTTCCGCCTCCTAAAAACAAATTGTGGTCGACACACAAGACTCGTGTCCAGGTCCTTGGAGACTATGCAGGGAATATGTAACCTGGAACCAAACATAAACCCTATCATACATCGCCCTCTTCCATTTCGACTATAATACTAGTTACGCGCCTAACTAGGGGAAAGAATATGTGAAATAGCGGGTTGGACAATTTTGATTTCAATGTTAGGAATCGGATTGTAGGAAGTTAAATTACCGGCTTTGAGGGACTCAAAGGTTAAAAGGTTTAAAAACTGACCTATCATAAGGAAATCAGTGAGCTTATAACCATAATAAGAACGATTATTTTCTTTGTGAAACGAATTTCAATTTTAGTGCTGCGATGAGGATTTTTATTGCGAGGAGGTGCGTCCAAAGTGAAACCATATTTTTATTGATATCTTTTGCGCAAGTAGTCTTTGTTTACTTCTGTTTTTCTGGTCTTTACATCCATCTTCAGTTATAGACCAAAGAACAAATATGATGATAAGAAAATGATAAATTATCACCAGACCAAGATCTAGGAAAGCGTCATGTTGTAAGCCGACTAGTATTGCTCTCAATAAACCAACCCGTTCGCCAGTTTAAGTTTTGTTTTTTGGACCTCTGCCTTTGAAAGAATTTTAAGTATGATGTTGCGACCGTCCCCAAGTTGTAATGAATTTGTCGTGCCAAAATTTGGGCGTTAGACATAAGAGGACACTAGGTCTATTTAAAAAGAATTTCGAGCTTCGTTTACGCTGAGCTGATAACAAACGTGCCTTATCGCTAAAGCTGATCTTCGGCGATGCTCTTGTCATTGATCGTGTGCGTGACCATTACAGTCAATATGTACTCGCTATATCCGTTTTTGCTTAGTTCAAGAAGTTCATAAACGTATCCGGATTAGCAAACCGGATTATTAAAAAACAATGCTGTATTTTTGCTAGCAATAACGTTATCTATGTCGAAAAGCAGTCCACTTTAGCAGCTAAAGAAATAAGCCGACTAAAAAAAATTGATTAGATTTCTACTAGAATGAATTTACTCACGGCCATTGGTCATAATTGTGATAATAATTTTAATTTGACAATCTGTCAAAATGAGAGATCGTGGTAACTGCCACGAAATTTGGGTTAGGATATTTCTGAATAAATGAAAGGCTGTTTACTGAAAGTTAAATGAAAATGTCTTGAACAAGTAAAAACACAGCGGTGAATTACTTTTGAGGCATATTTGACAACGCTTTATGAGATATTTTATTAGAAGGAAGCAAATTATACTTAAAAGAAATTAGGTAAGTTCATTCTGAAAGTTCATCAGCTTGCCAACAGGTGCATATGTTGTTTTTTTACTTTTTAACTGACATAGTTTTGCAATTATATTGCAAGTTGCTTGGAAAGAAAACTTTTGAAAGTGCCTTCGATATTTTCAGTCAGTTTTTTACGTGCGCGCGCGACTGTCTCGACGACGGGAAATCTTTCATACTATTTCGTATATGTGGTCAAATATATTTTCGTATATTTGGACAAATCAATATGCTGTGCGGTAAATGTTAAATAATTTTACGACAGGAAATTGAAAAAAATCACAAGGAAGTCAAAAATATACTTTTACATTGTTTTGTGGATTTTAAAATTTCACAATTTATTTGGGTGATTTTTTACCGTGCATTAAATTTCTGTACAAAAGGGCTAAAAAAAGGTGTTGAATATAATATGAAAACACTATAATCAAACCGAAAAAAAAATCACATTCTTGCTTTAAAATTCCGTTATACAACTGTTACCGTACCGGGCTGCAAAATACTTTGTCCTGCTGGAATTAGGAAGACTTCGGCATATCTGCAATGATAACGAGCTTGCTCCGATCGAAGCTGATCTCTGATCTTTTCATCGACGTCCTATTTTTAGCACAGTCTTCTGTACAATCCACAATTTTGTTTTCGTAGTTCAGTTCTGTTGCTGTACAGTTCAGGTGAAGGAATCAACTATAAAGCCTACTGATTACAACAAAAAATTCATTGCCCGATTCTGCCTAACACTGATGTTCGTCAGGGAAGTTCCGTCTCTTTCTGGACATGAGAGGAAACCGTAAAAAATCGATTTTGCGTCTATAAAGAGACAGGCAAATCCATAATGTTAAAGTACGTGCGTGAATGTCAACACAACAATTTTGCTCATGTTGATAATTAATCCATGTCCATTAAGTTTAGCCAACGATTTAGACCGCGTTAATAAAAAAAAATATTTTTTTTTGACCAAAAAGCTTATAATTCGGACATACAAGTTCCGCCTGTATATCAAATAAACATATGGTAATTACTTTAGAGTCCTATTTGACAGCACTTTGTAGTTATCTATCTTTTCGAAAGAATTAAATTACTTTCAGCCGTGTAATTATTTTGAAAGATCGATGCTGAACACAACTAAAATTCAGAATCATTTCCGATACCGAAATGCGTATATGCGTGCCCTATCAGTTGTAGATATAGCTTATTTTTAAACGAACAGAACAGTAAATTCAACACTAGAGCTAGCAAGGCTACGTCCAATCAACCATCAAATTAAGTTTCTTTAGAGTTTTCAATCAAAAGTCTAAAAGCAAAAGGTTTAATGTCATTAAAAATAATTGGCTGCTGAAGAAAAGGAAAAACCAAGTGAGTCTTGAAAGAAACGAACGCTCTTTACCGCTTTCTCGTCGATGAGTAAAGATAGTCAAGGCAACGGTTTTTCCTCCAAAGCATCCTTCATTATAAGAAAAAGCACAACACTCACTCAGAATACACTTTCCGTAATTAAAAGGTTGCTTTATTACCTTTGGAAAATTAAGCGACCATTTCGCTTAAAGAATAGATCCTTAATTAAAATCGACAAAAATCGGAAAAAAAGATATTGACTTGGTATAGCCGAGGTTCAGTTTCAAAAGCTGAATCTTTGTCACACTCTTGGCTTTTTGAGCACGTTCCTGTGGCCCGCTTTTGGCTTCCAGGGTTTTTCTGGACCACAGTTACTACAGGAACATTGATACACGTACGATTCTGAGAACGTGACTTGACACGGAACCCTACGTCTGCTCATAGCAAACAGAAAAAAGACAGTTGTAATTGTCAAACATAATGAGACCCTCCCTCAGCTGCCAACTCGTTGAGCCCCTTTTTGTTTAGAAAATAATTTCTGGCTGATTATTTAGGGAACATCATTAACGTAGAAGTGGTTTCAATTAAGCACTCGTCTTTGTCACGCACATGAAGAAAACCACACAACCTGTACGGATAGTGAATAACTTCAGCGCTATTCATAATTCGTTCATTTGTTCGTCTACCTTTGATATTCATAATTTTGTCCTTTTGTAGCGGTTACGCACGAAGAAAGGCACACAGAGGGAGTTATAATTTGCGACCGGTATGGAAATTCATCAGATCGACATTGTACTTTTAACTTTTTATGCCATTGTAGTGTTGTCGGGCATTCCTGGCAACATTCTCTTCATAACGGTGGTTAAACGAACACGGAGCATGCACACAACAACAAACTTTTTACTCGCAAACATCGCAGTTGCGGATACCGTAAGTCTGATTTTCTGCATCCCTGGTGTCATATTACAGTTTGCTGTTGACCATCACCCGAGCGGGCCGCTAGGCAACTTCCTCTGCAAATTTGTCACTATGCACCACGTTCCGGGAGTAACACTGCTGGTATCTGGCGTTAGTTTGACACTTATCTCCGTCGAAAGACACAATGCTCTCCTGCGCCCAATGCAAGAAACACTGCGGCTCCGGAAGAAACAAGTTTACATCGCCGTAGCCCTAATTTGGACTTTCTCTATTGGCTTTGTACTGCCGCTTTTTGTACAGCAAGAGTACGTGGACGAAGTTCAGAGATGCCACATGGATTGGAAAGCGTCGTCTTCGAAGGTCTACTGGGGTCTTCTAGCAGCATTCACGGTGCTTTCTTGGCTTGTTATGTTGGTATGCTATTTCCGTATTGTCAAGGGTATCTTATGTGGCGATGTTCTACCCTCTAACACCAGCCAGGGAGAGAAAATAAAGGAACAAGGCATCCACAGCAAGAGGAAGATTGTGAAACTTTTAATAACATTGACGGTACTCTTTATAGCATGTTTTGTTCCGTTCGCTTCAATATCAGCAACGAGTGTTTCCACGCACTCGCTGTCCTACAAAGTGTCTTATTTCTTAGTGTATTGCAGCTGTTCCTTAAACCCCGTGGTTTATGCTTTCCAGAGTTCGAATTACAGACTGGGAGTTAAAAATATTTGTGCAACCAGGCGAAGTCGGATTCACACAATCAACGGGAACCTGGGTGTAAATGACGTAACTAATGACTGTAACTTCAATAAGTGTAAGACTCTTGCCCGAATATCAGCACCACTGAACCAACTTTAAATTGTACGAGAGTTTTAATACAACTGAGTGTGAATTAAGGCATGGGTTGAAACTAAAACAGTAAATACAATAACGAAATAACGAACCAAAAAATAGACGCGAATACACTTAGTAAGAGTAAACTAAAGAGAACTGCGCTAAGCGCGGACCAAAACGCAGTGACACACTGTACTGAAAAACTACGATATATAAAATACGCTAGAACATGTGAAAAAATAAAACTATAGAAACGTACAAAGGCGCTATTGAAGATGAACCAGCAAAGAAACGCTAACGAGGAGGCGAAAACTAATAGTAATGAATTAACACCTGAATTTACACAAGAAAACTAAACAAAAGGACGAAAATAACTATAAACCAATAAGAGCACGCAAAGAAAAAACGAATAATTAGCAAAAAGGTACACTTGGATCTTATAAGACGTCATCTAGAAATCTAACGTACGTCATAGAGTTCCGAAGTCAAAAGCTGTGACAATTTATAACTTCATGCAGATATTGGTTACGATCATGGTAAAATTGACCAGGCTTCAAGTTGCCCTATTTCTGGCATTTCGCAGTCGAAATTTATCGCATCAAGGCTTCTTCCATCCTACGCCGAAGGAATTTGAAATAAATTTTGAAAAATTCAAAAAAAAAATTTATCCAGTATATTGTGGACACTGCCTCATAGAAGTGATAGTTGATAAATACCTGTGCGAACAGATCCTTTGTAACACTGGTAAAAGCCAGAAGTTAACTTTTAAAAATAAGGGAAGTGTACTGGGAAAGACAGTTAAAATTAATATCCCGTTCTCTGTTTCATAAAAATTAAAGTGAGAAGTCATCATGGAATATTAATTTGACAATAGTGATAACTCTCTCTCAATAGAGAAACGAGCTTATTACAAAAAAACACAGACAACTCAGTGAATCAACTGAAACTCGATCCAAATACAAGTCGCCGTCTATTGGACAAGATCGTAGTAGCGCATGCTCCAGCAGGCTTTCTGCAAATCCTTGTAATTTTACAAGTTTCTAAACTGTCATACAATCTTTGCCTTTCGCTTTAAAAGCTTAGAATTGCCATTATTCCTATCTTGTTCACACCTCTTTCTACCTCCTTTCGTATTGCTTAAAGGAGCTCAGTGACGATATTTTGAGTTATTAAAGAACAAGGACGGTTAGGGATGGAGAAAATTAACACGGATTACAAATGAGGAACTTGAAAAATATCTTCTAAACATTTCCAGACGCGGAGATCGTGACGTAGTCCTTTTAATAACGGAGAAGGTTTCTGGAGGGCAAAACCTCCTTACTTCCACACAAAACCTTTTAACGTTTGCAATATTCAAATCGTTTCAAGTCTCAACTTTACACGGCATTGGTTTAAGGTTCTGATATTCAGTTCGAAGTAGTTAAAAGTTTAGGAAGTATCGGCCACGTGACCAACTGTTGTAAATGTATTTTAACGTGCATGCGTGAATAGGAACATGTACAAGTATGTCCTAATTTATGCGTCCATAGTCGGTTGACAGACGTAACTCGACGGCTAGGATCTCTTTTGCATTGAATCGTTTATTCTGTGTTCTTCGCGTGCTGTTAAAACAGTACAAGGCCTATTTTTCCTTTTCTGCAAAACCAATAAGGATGAAATTAACAAAGTACAATACAATTTTTGTGTGCCAAACTGAGAACGTGTCCTTACACTCAGAAAACATAGTGGGCGACCAGTTTGCCCACACTTTCTTGGACTGCACCATTTTAAAGCCACCTTGCTCTATACAAGGTAGAGTTTTTCGGTCACAGCGGCATCCATCATACAACGTGGGCCACAAAAGGGACTTTGAGACAAAATGTTGAAGAAAGTACTTTAGAGTCCATGGATGTCCTGTTATAAAAGAAGTAAACCAGAAATTAATTTAAATTTAACACCTTTGCCATGCAAGGTACATGCAGTCAGTAGCTGATCCAGACCTCTTCGAGTTGGAGTTGGAGTCAAGGAGGGGAAAAAATGTTCAGGCTCTTTACAGTTCAAATGTGGAGGCCAAAGAAATTTTAGTGAATAAGCCTGCAGTGCAGGTGTTTTCAATGTAAGACTTTCACTTTTGACCACTGGTCAAAATTCTGTTACAGAACAGTATTATATTTCCAATCTGCCATCCAAAAAATTGTTCAATGTGAATTCACACTAACCTGCAACATGTTCCAGAAAATAAAATCTGCCTCCCTAAAACAAACAGATATAGCAAAGAATTATTACAAGCTACAGATGATAAAATGTACAGGGCCAAATTGTTCAAAAGCTGATTCACACTAATCCAGGATTAAAAGTTAAGCGAAGTATTAATAAAGTTCCTGTACAAAAATGCTTTTTGCTCCTAATATGTTTTGTGTCCCTTGAGATTATTCCATCTCAAACCTGAAGGACAAACAATATTTAAAAATGAACTTGGCAAACTGAAATCAAAATTCTCTACCCTGCCCAGATGCTTAAGTTCAACTTTTTGGTTAGTAATGTCTTTAACATTGGTTGTATTCAAAACCACCTGAGTACTTTCTAGAACGATGGTTATTTACTAGGCCCAAAAAATCTTTGAGCACCATGAGCTATGTAGGACAAAGCCCCGTATTTCTTTTTTCCTGTAATAAAGTTGCATGAATTTCTGTATTCAGAGCTTGACTGGGGAAGAGACCTCTGTCACAGGTTTAATAAGGGCTGAATAGCACAGCATCATACAAACATCAGCATAGTATAGGCTTTCCACTGGATAGCTCAAAAACACAGATTCTTGGTACATGGACCCCACTAGTACAAACCAGATGAAAGAACTACCCTTTGCATTGGTTGACGGACTTACCTAAAGGACCCCACTACTGGCCACCACAAAAATAAAACAATAATAACAAAAAAAGATTTGGCATACTTGTTACATGGATAGACCACTCAAGTGTTATGCTTCAAAAAGTGTGACAGATTTGGGCTCAGACTCAGGTACAAGGTGTTTTCATTACACAGTGCAATTTCCTTTGCTGGCACGGGTACTTTGAGAAAGTTGGTTAATACTTCATGGGTGAATGTTATAAGAGGAACAAGTCATACATCATACTGTTTTGGAACCAAGAATTTATTTTCCTTGGTTGATATGTTATTAGCTTAACGCACTGATAACTTTCAAGGCAGTCTTTATAGTACATGAAGCAAAAACTAAGCAAGTTTTTGTTCAACATCAGGTGACGTATGACTCATTCTGCGCAAAACATTTACTTAAAAAGTGTAATGAGGATTAACTTATTGTTCTTCCTCAAGGCATTGTGTTCTCTCATACCAGTGCCGCACTGAAGAAAATGGCAATGCATATTGTAATGGCAATGAACATACCATATTTCTGAGCCCTGAGGTTTGATAAATTTCCCTGAAACAAGTGGTCGCCTTAGACAACAAGTAAGTCAAATCTTTATTATTTTATTGTATTTTTCAGGGTGCTGCATGTAGGATCTGTAAGGCTAGTCTGTAGACTAGTCTGTAGGGTTGTTCATCGAGCCAGTCTGTAGTGGAGTAAGGGGGTCCATACACAGGGGGTCAGTGTTTTCAGGTTATCCCCATTCAATAACCAAAAGATGCAGTAAGGTATGGGGGTACTCAGGTGTGTGCTAAGGGTCTTAAGCCCTGATCCCATTTAAGGATGAAGCAAATGCAAATCGGTACCCTATCAAGGCTGACACCCCATTCAAAGAAAAAACAAAAACAAGAATGGCATGAAAGGTTCAACTATATTTCATTTCTGTAACTTTGCAAGTGAAGTACCGTTAGCATCGTTAGCATATCGTAAGTATAGTTAGCTGGCCATTTATGCACTGGAATTTTAGCTGATACAATTTAGGTTTCCTATCTATGGATCACATGCCAAAAAGGGCAAAAATGATACCACATTTAGGATCAGGGACCCTAAAATTAAAAAACCATACCCTATCCCACAGCACATACCTACACAGCCAATATATGGGAGTACCCCCCAGTACCCCCGAGCTATGATAATGAAATTTCAACGGTTTATTATTTAGGTAGACATAAAAGCTTGTAAACCATGCATGGGTGCTCTCCAGTACACCATAGCTGGAAAAAAGTCAGTACCTCTATATACAGTAGCTGGGCCAAAACGTTTGATTCCATCCTGTTCATCTATTTGCAAGATGCGAACAATGGGGACCATTTGTCTGCTTTGTTTTTCACTATTTCTTAAAATTCATCGACTGTTCAAATGGCCCCACTCCACAACCCTCTCCCACAACATACATGTACCTCCGAGAAAATATACACACAACATACTCACAGGCATCAGCACCCTCTTTACTTCCTGAAGGGTTTTCCTTATTTGATCTTCAGTAAGGCAACACAACAGCTTCGTGCAAACTACAGCAGCAACTGAATTGTCTTCTACCCCAACTTGCCCCGTACAACTCATGTCCTCAGCCGAGGCCGCAACAAACTTCTTCAAGTGGACTCTATCGCCAGCTTTCTCCAGATTTGCCTTGAGAAGTTCTTCCATATGTGGATTGGGATCGACAGCTATAAGCGAGGTTCCGTGAGGATAATAATCGAAGTTTGCGCCTGGACCGATAGCTATTTCCACAACATCGCTGTTCAATATTCTCAGGTGCTTGTCAAGATCATCGAAAAGCTTCCGTTTCACAGGATCGAAGACTATCTTGGTTACGTCTATCCAGATTCTTTGTGATTGTGCAAACGACTTTTTGTACCAACTAGAAGACATAGTAATCTTTATGGCTCTCGCAAAAATGGCAGCAACAAACACTACAATCAACAAAACAAAGCCCGTGTACGTGTCCGCCATTTTGAGAAGCATAAACGTGCACGACGGTCACGCAAGAGAGCCTCTGGGCTCATCACGCAGCGAGTTCGACGGACAATGAAGGACGGGGAAGTAAGGGCTCGTCGGAAATTTAGCCGAAGAGCCACTAAGAGGTACCAAGGCCTGCTTTCTGGGCAAGGCTAAACATATTTTTCCATTAACAAGTACCAATTGTCAAACAATACATTATCTCTTGTAAGATTTTTTTCGGCTCGATACCCTAACTGAAGCTCCCGCTGTAGACCTATCAGGGTCCCAGAGGTGGGGCCGGGGGTCCATGGAGCCCGAGAGCCCGGAATGTTTTTTGCTCTGGGGCCCGGAGCCTTATCATTTCACTGCCTACAGCTCCGATTTTTTTTATTTTTAGCTGCGGAGGCCGCAGGCCTGAAAGTTTTGTCGTGGAGCCCGGAGCCCAAAGTAATAAAAGTCAATTATCTTAGTACCCAGTCTTTGATACTTCTTGTGAATTGCGGTTCCTTCTGATTTTGGTGCACGGTGATAGTAGTTGTAAACTTTTGAATGCCAAATGTTTTGGCTTCGTTTTCAGCTCTGAAAGGGACGCTGCATGCATTTCCGTAAAAACAGCTGAATTGGTGGCAAGCCGTTCTAATTTGCGCTCCCAGTTTGTATATAGGTACGCTCATGTTGCATCAAGCAAATTTTCTCTCGTTTCTTCCTCCGTTTGCCCGCAGAGATAGACAAAGCACGATTCTCGAAATGCAGTCATTAAAACTCCTTCGCCTTATTGAAAACTTGACGTTAGGAAACAAACAGAGTTAAATTTACGCCAAACGCGACGTCAAAGAGCAAACGATGAGGCATCTCATGTGGCAACTTACAGGCTGCAGAAAAAAGGCAAACGGCTGCGGGAATGGCGTGGAAATGGTGGGATAGTAAGAAAATATTTAGATATTTAGCATATGAAAATTTAGGGATATTTAGCTCTGTGCTTTTTCTTTTTCGCGCTATTTTCTTGAGAGACTTGAAACAAGACCCAGCACTATGCCAGAACTGACAATCCAGTTCAGTGAAAATGTACTGCATATCACTAGAAGAGCTAAAGCAGCAAGTTTTCCAAATTGTGAAAGTGCCTGAATCGTCTTCCTCAACTCTTACCACTGTAAGCAGAAAATATTTTCCTTAAGCGATTCAAAATCGGTATTATTTTTCAGACCAAAAAAGGGGATATAAAGGATTTTTCAAGATATTCAGAAAACGTTCGATATTAAGAAGAGATTTTTTGAGAATTTCTGGAAAGATATCTTGGTGATTTCACGTGATTCGTGGAAAGGCCCGGCTAGGCACTAAGGAATTTTCCCGCCATTTATAACGTTTTCTCTTTCTTACGTGTTCTGAAAAAAACGCTGAATTTTGAATTTTGTGTATTCCCTAATTGTATTTTGGATGAAAATTGGCATTGCTCTCTTTTCACCGCTTTTTTAGGTCCAGAGCCCTGGTGTCCTAAGCCCCTTCTGGACCCTGACCTATTGAGAATACCCTGAAAGTTGCGACGAGCACGGTACTACCCCCGTCTTTTTGTGTGTGAGAGTCCCCCCTGGCATGCATACAGCATGCACAAATTTTGCATAAAACAGGAACAGACTTATAGATTCCTAGTAAAATATTTGAGTAATGTATCCGGCACCGTTTCAGACTGCTGGTAATTTGTCTTTTCGCCCCCCTCCCCCCCGGGGGTACTCCCCTTTATAAGGTATATAGGTATGTGCCGCCCCAAAGGGTATGGTTTTTGAGCCGTTTTGGTCTGAAAACGGGTATCGATTATTTATCTCCCGTTGTAAAAGAGCTTTGGAATAAAAATTCATAAGAAAAGTTAAATTCGTTCCTCGAGAGGATGGCCTACTGTGTCAGAATATAATTGAATTAGGTATATTAAGTTTTATATTAAGTTCTTCTTGTAATTAAATACTTTTAGGGTACCTATATTTCAATTTTATAAGAATCTTGCTCACAACACTTCATTATGCCCGGGGGGGGGGGGTACTCCCCAATCTCAGTTATATAGCTATAAGGGTATGGTTTTTGAGCCCTTTTCGTCTGAAAACGGGTATAGATTTTGAACATTTTGGTCTGAAATCATAGGTATGGTTATCGGGGGAACGTTCACGAAAGCTTATAAACTTATTTTCTTCCCAGCAACAGGGGCGAGTAACTGGTGAGAGAGAAATAGATCAAATATATCATTCCAGCTAAATTTTACCTATGCTTAATCACGTACAAGGTCAGATCATACATACATACATATACTTTATTTAAACACGGTAAAAACATCAGTTACAAGTTAAGAATGATTACATCACATTAA
>OMLO01002101.1_pt1 | contig 15828 bp, 14 predicted proteins | sample 1674811 | NCBI WGS metagenome assembly OMLO01 (sample SAMN06265003, study PRJEB25207) | coral metagenome | isolation source: Coral host | place: Mexico:La Bocana,Puerto Morelos, Mexico | collected 2008-11-13 | reverse complement strand
AGTTTATCTAAGGACCTTGCCATGGACATGCCTCTGGAGCCTACAAGTGAAGAACTGGAGGCTATTCAGTGCCAGAAGGAGGAGTACTGGAAAGCTGAATCAGTGGTGAGGCTCAGGACAATGGCACTGACAAGGCAAGAGATGGATGACCTGTGCTTCTATTGCAGTAGAGGTGACAGAAGGTTTGATATGCTAGCTTTTTTTGGAAAACCTGAGAAGATTACCCCAGCTGGGTGGGAACAATTGGAATGGTGGTATTATGAACTTGTGGAAGATGCTGAGCCACCTTACCTACCTGGTGATGTAGTCAAGCCATCAGAGCCACTGTTTAGCCTTTGCAAGGTTTTGATGCATAGAGACAGGTTGACCATGGAAGGCCTGCCAATGTGTCATTGCTGTAATGAAGGCTATTTCATGCCAGCAGGATGTAGGCATGCAGCTACCTTGGGTGATGGTAATGGGGAACCACAGCTGCCAAACCCCAGAAGATGTTTGCAGTGCTGCAAATGCATGAGGTGCAATAAGTAACTAGCTTGAGCAAAGCTAGTGAGGTTTTCTTTTGTTGCTGTTTTATTTTGTTCCTAATATATTGGTACACATGTTGATGATAGTGTTGACAAAATAAGATATATAGCTGATTGTTAACTGAGGCCATGCAAGGTGCTGTCTGGCATTGTGGATGATGCAAGGAGCTGCAACTGCCATCCCTTGGGACTCAATGGTGAGTTCACGTACCTTGGCAGTCTGGCTATGGACTATGAAATTATACTGTAGGCTGGATACTTTGGAGTACAAACATCCAATCCATGCCCTCCATAGCCAAGTTGGAAAAGCCAAGGCATTGAAGATGGCTCCTCATGCATGCCTCATGAATGGCTGGCACTTTGGCAGCTTGATTGATGTACCATGCAAAAAGGGATTTGTGCAGAAAGATGTGAGATAATCTTTGCTGAGTTTCATTCTTGAATGCAGCAAAACTCTTGAATGCAAGTACAACCTCAAGTTTTCAAGTACAAAGTGTGGGTGGTTGGTAGTCTGGAGGATAGTGGCATGTCCATAGTGTGCATAGTTGACAGAAAAATGAAGATAGTTGAGGTGACATAATCTCCTGGAAGTGGAATAGTTGGGAGTGAGCCTCCAAGGAGCCATGAAATTGTGAAAATGTAGTTGGTGGGGCCCTTTGTCAGTATCCTCATATTGTACAAATAGCTTTGTTCAAGCTTCCATTTGCCTGTATTCTGACTTAGGCTGCTTGATGTGATAGCAGATACAAGCCTGGCTTTGGCAAACAGTTGCTTGTTTGCATGAAAGGGTTGGCCATCCTATGTCCATGCAGCTCTTTGCATATTGTGACACCATGCTTGAAAGGACCAAGGCAGTAAAGTTAGTATGTTGGTGTTTGGTTTAATGTAAGCTGTGTCTGGGGCTTTGCTAGCCAAATCAACTCAGGACTTTGGATGATGTGCTGATGCTGCCTCAGAGCTTTTGATATTCCACTTGCCTGTCCAAAAAGAATGCAACTGTTGACAGGGCTGGAGAGGAACATACTTTGTGTGGAGTGCAAGTTGTAGACCATATGCAAAACAAAGATAGTTAGTAAGTGGTGGTTGCAAAGAGTGATGGCCAAGGGTGCAACTTCAGACTTCTAGTTGCAATTTATAGTGCATTTGCAAATTCTAAGGGCTGAGGATCCTAAGGGCTGACTTCTTTCCAAGGGGTGATGTTTGTGGAAACAAGTGGAAGGAATGTTGTTGCATTTTGTAGTCAGGGCAACCAAGGTTTGAATCCTATGAGTAGCTTGGAAATTCTTGGAAAGATTTGGAATAGCAACAAAGCAAGTTTGATTATTCAACTCCTTTTGCAATTTCTAGCATAGGCAGGGCCAGGTACATACTCTGTGCTAGTTGTTTCTTGCTAGGGTGATTTGTAGCAGCATATTTGCTGTTAGCCTAACATATGCAAGTAGAAAGTGATGGGTGAAATGCAGTGGAAGCTGGACAATGTGGGTTGCAGTGCAAGGAGGCAATGCAGTTGACTGTTAAAGGTGTAGTATTTATTACTGAAAGTAGAGCTAGTATCACTGAACTGAACCAGGAAGTTATTTTACTTTCAAGGGTGCATGCTATGATGAAGTGGTATGGTTGTGTTTGGCTTAAGTCTTCAGTGCACAGTGAACCATTAGCTTGAAGTCCAATGGTTGTCACATGCTACTTGATGAAGGCCATTTGAGAGACACTGCCACCTTTCATACATGACTGCAGCACTGACATCCTCCTTTCTCCTCAGCAGTAGGTTCCAACTCATCAAATACACAAATTGGATCTGATTTGTTTTGTTTTTGCAGTAGTGCTCTTTCCTCTAGTGCCATGGGTGTTGCTGATATCTTGGCCATCCCAAGATTTGTGAGGTAGCCTGCAATGGATGAACAATTTGGGAGTGGCGCAGGGCGTTCCCAGTCCAGTGCTTTGCTTGGTAATCCAGCCCAAATTTGTAGTGATGATTTAGCCCAGCCATGTTTAGGTCATTTGTGGAGTCAAGGAAACATTAGCCATTGTATGCAAGGTGGTCCAATGCCTATTGTCAGTGGCAATGCCTTACCCAACCAGTTGCCATTTGGATGTCAGCCTTTGATGCAAAGCAACTTGGCCAGCCATCTACAGCAAGATCAAGCCCAAGATATGTGGCATCTTCCTGGGCCTGTGATACTTGAGCAGCCTTTGTTTGCACCAGCAGTTGGCCAGGCAGCCACCAGTGATCCCAATGTGTTTGCAAATACATGTGTGAGTGGATCTGTACAGTCCTTTGGGCAGCCTTGTGAATCTCAGCTGATGGGTACTAGTGTGTGTGATCCACATCTTGCCTTTGAAGCTGCCAGTGGCCATGCAGTCCCTGTTGACCCAATGCCTGGTAACATACATGGTTCAAATATGTGTGAGCCTTTGCCATTTGAGCCTGTGTTTGCAAATCCACTTGCATCTGGTGTTGGTAGTGAGATTGCACAGCCTACTTTTGCACCTGGCCTTTTGTTTGACCATGCATCTCATAGTGATCCATTGCCTAGGTTTGCAGAGCCTGTTCCACAAGGGAGTTTGCATGTACATGCATCTCAGAGTGATGCATTGCCTATATTTCCAACTGTGCACCATGAAGTTTCACCAGTGTTTGCAGAACCAGGTTTGTTGCAAGACCATACCCTAGCCACTGTGGGCATAGAAGAGGAGCAGGTGCAGTTGGAAGCAAAGGACCATTCCCAGTTGCAAGTAGTTCAAGCTTTGCCAGCCATAAAAAAAACAGTGAATAATTTGCAGCCATTGGATGAAAGCCAGCTTGAAGTGAAGCCAGCACTGATAAGAATCCAAGATGGTAGAGTATTATCTGCAACAGTTTATGTCAGTGAAAGGGAGGTTCAATGGGAATGGTCAAGGGCAGTTGCTGCCATGGGTCTTGCAAGTAATAAAGATTCAAAGTTCTTAGTAAGCAATAAAGACCACATAAGTGCTCAATTGGCAGAGGCAGAAATTCCACAAACAGCTTTTTGCTACAAAGGAAAGGGGCACAAGGATGTAGGCAATCATACTTTGCAGAGCCATGCCTTCATGCTTTTAATCCTAGTGTGTGCTTTGAAAAGAAGGTTCAGCCCACAAGTGAAAGCTAAAGCTGTGTCCCTTGCTTTGGGTTTGCTTCAGCTTGCCATCAACACTTTGCAAGTCACAGAAGTGTGGGTTGGGATTTGCTATGGCAAGGAAGCTGGGTATTGTGAAGAGTTTCTCACCATGCAGCCATCTGGCATTGTTAGCAATTTTACTGAACTAATTAAAAGACATTCAGGTGCTTTGTGGGCATGGGATATGCTGATGCATCAAGAATTTTGTGGCATGAAAATTACAAGCAGTAGCACACACCCTGCATTGTGGGACATTCTCCTACTGCTGCTTTGGGCTAAAAATAGTCCAGCCATCAAAAAAGTTTGGGCAACCTTTGGTGTGTTCTTGTGGCCTAGAATTCTTCATTTGATAGGGAAACTTCTGGACAAATTGGCTCTCAACAGGGCAGACATGCCTCTTCATGAGTTACCCCTACTCAAGACACAGAAGGGCTTTCTAAAAAGAACCCCATGGGTTAACAAGTTAGTCTTGCTCAAAAAAGTAAGAGAAGTTAGGATGCATAGAAAAACAGCCATGGGTTCCCACCAAGACACTGTCCCAAAAAGTGCTCAAGTCATTATGGCTGAAGAATTTATTTGCGCAGCCATATACATGAAGAAATTGAAAGAGACATACCAGTCATGCTTTCACTATGCTGTGGCATGGGACCCATCAAATTATGATGTGGAGACTCTTGTCAGTGTAGTGTTCTCTCACCAGGCAGGCTTAGAGCAAGGCATTGAAGGTGTAGGGGCATATCTTCCAATACAAAATATGCGCCCTGTCCTTAAAACAGAAGTATGTGAAGAAATTGCTGCTCTAGGTGCCATAAAGAAGCTCACCAGAATAGCAGGATTTAATGAGATTAGAGCCTTCAGTCATTCATTAGCTGCCATAGGATTTCCCTTAGACAGATTTGTGTTGCCTGAAAACTTGTGGTGGAAGACATTGGCACCTCATCAAAAAAGAGTCTTGAAAGATGGGAAAATATAAATTCATGACACAAGGTCAGGGGAAGTATTCTTGCAACTGCCAGAAAATTTCAATATTCATACCTGTCCTCTACTCACTTCAATGAGTGATCAGGGGGGAATAAACCGTGCTGGCTTGGACTACTTAGCCTACAAACTTGGCATACCAATAAGCATCCAGTGGGATTGTTTTCACAGAGGATGGAATGACATAAAACATTGCCTCAAGGACAGTAAAGGACAGCTATTCAAAGTGATGCTCTCATACAGCCTTTTGTGGAATACTTCATATGGCCCCTTTGGAAGCAAAGAGTGGTTCAGTAAGAGACAAGGCAAACTAGATGACATGATGGCAACATCTTCACCTCATACTGAACCTTTTCTTTCATTTCTCCCATTGATATGTCAAGAGCAAAATATTCCAGAGCCAACAGATATTCAAGGAAGGGAACATGTGTGGAATAGCATCAAAAACATGAATTGCATGTGTGCCCTGGGGCCAATTGTGAAGCTCATGCGATGGTATTCCTGGTTCCAAGCAGAGGAACACTACTGTGGGGAAAATTGGGCAATGAAGCTGGTAATGTTGGATGATAAACATGTTGCAAAACATGCTGGGTACATAATATCTGAGGAGACAGCAGCTGGTGTGGAATTTTGTGCTAAAGACCTTAAATCTCATAAGGATGAACTCAGGAAGCTAAAGATGAGTCATGGTACTTTTGCATTAGCACCACTGCTAGTCACATGCACTAGTATGTGGCAAAAGGATCTGATAAAGTACTTATGCAAACCTTCTTGGAGTATCCATGCAGATAGGGCCCAAAATTGTTTATCACCACATCACCATGTAGCCTTCATGGTCAAAAATGTGTGCCAAGGCATGTGGAAAGAAGAGTTGCTAAGTATCATGAGGCAAGGCTTTCTCTCACCAAGTGTCTTGAAGCAATTGTACCCTCCTCTGGGTACTAGTCAAGCAATACTAGATGGAAGATTGCAAATTCACATGGACTTTCTATGCAAGCTCTTGGCCAAAAGGTCTATGAGTATTTGTGCTCAGTTTCAATTGCCTCCCATAAGATATGCTGGCTTGTTGGGAAGCCACCAGCAGCAAAGAACAACCCAAGCCAAAATGCTTAAGGATTGGGAACAAATTTTGCAGTGGGAATCCAAGGCAGCCCAAGGTGAACACATTCAGGGTCTTGAGTCACTTCACTTTTTGCAATCATCATTTTGCAGGTTAGGCTACTTGGTCAATGAAGATGATGTGCACAACATGAGAAGCCAAGCCCAAGTGTGGATGAAAGCAGCCATTCTTCACTTTGGAGATAGTGCCATTATTGAGAACAGCCATCAGGCTGCCAAAGACACACTTCTTGAGGCAAGGCATCATCAAAGGAGCAGAGTCCATAAGCAAATGGCAGTCATAAACAGTAGGGTAATGCAGACTAGGCAAACCCCCCATGTAAGTGTAAATGAATTGGAACTGAGCCAAACATCCATGAAAAGCCTGCCAGCCTTTGCACCAATGACTCATCCAAACAGTCATTTCATGAAGAAGCAGTTTCAACAGCTTATGCAATACAAATCTGGCAAGCACTTTTGGCACAGTACCTCTGCAGTAAGTCAGTTTGAAGAATATTTGGCCTTTGAATATCTTCTCCAAACTGAAGTCTTTTCAAGTATGCACCTTAGCTGTTTAGCAGGCCCTCCAGGAACTGTTTTGGTATCAGACAGTCAGGGCTTGGCATTACTTGTCCTTGCCAAAGGCATGCATGGATTTACTGGTTGGGTGCTGGAGCCATCTCATATGCGTGGTGCAATTGCATTCAAGCCCATTGATAGGCCAGAAGGGTTTTTAGTGCAGCGCATCACCAAGATTGATGCCTGGAAAGAAATCCCTTGTAAGCCTTTCCTCTTAAACTCACGTGGTGCATTAATGTTTTTGCAGGATGGACCAGCAGAATCACTCCCTGTAGCCAGAATCCATGCTGGGTTGAATTTGACTGTCATTCAATGCAAACAGATCTTGAAACAGGCCAAAGATATTTTACTAAAGGGGAACCCAAGCAAACTTGAAGTGTACACTGCTTTTATTGCTGCATTCATGCCAGATGCTGATCAAGCAGCAATACATGATTTGCTTGCAGTTTCTACAGCTAAGATCACTGAAGAAAGTGAAGAGGCTGAGGATAAACTATCTGATTATGAAGATCTTTTAGACCTTGTAGAGGAAGACTGTAACCATGGTGACCCAGACATAAAACAGGAGAAAAAAAAACTGAAAAGGAAAAGGCTGGGGCTAGGAAAAGTTAAAGATACTGGTGGGGCTGATGACAGCATTATGTTAGAGCCAGGAAAAGAAAATAAAGTCAAAAAACCAAAAAGCAAAGCCAAGCCAAAAGCCATGGGCAGAGGCAGAGGAAGAGGAAGAGGAAGGGGAAAATCAGAGAAAGCAGACTTGCCAATTCCAGATGCAGAAGAAAAGAAAGAGATTTCAGTGGAAGAGATAGCAAAAGCCTTTGATGAAGAGCCAGCAAAAGCAGATCCAGATGCAGAAGAAAAGAAAGAGATTTCAGTGGAAGAGATAGCAAAAGCTTTTGATGAAGAGCCAGCAAAAGCAGATCCAGAACTTGAAGCATTTTTTGCTGATTCACCAAGAAAAGAACCACCAGACAATAAAGATGTGGCAGATGCAGCCAGCCCAGAATGTGCACAGGCAGAAGATATGGGTGTGCTTGAAGATTCATTATCACCAACATCACCTGCAGTAGATGCACCTGACACACCACCAGAAGCACATGCACAGATTGAAGAAGCAGAAGCATTTTTGGAAGCTGCAGCAGATGCAGCTGAAGCATCAGCTGCCACAGAAGCACCTGAAGCATTTGCACAGATTGAAGCAGAAACACCTTTGGAAGCTGCAGCAGTACCAGCTGAAGCATCAGCTGCCACAGAAGCACCAGAAGCACATGCACAGATTGAAGCAGAAGCACCTTTGGAAGCTGCAGCAGTACCAGCCACAGAAGCACCTGAAGCACAACTACAGATTGTGCAAGCAGAAGCACCTTTGGAACCTGCAGCAGCTCCACCTGAAGCAGCAACATTAGAAGCACCTTCACAGATAGCCCAAGCAGAAGCACCTGAGCCTGAGTCCCAGAACCCTGAAGCAGCTTCATCCAGGCAGCTTCCCAGAAAGAGAGGACCCAATCAGTATGCATCCCCTCCTCAATTGACACAGCTCTCTCCACCAGGTTGCTCTATCAGGATGAATAGTGCCTGGGAACAAAAGAACTCAGATGATAACATGTTTGGATATTCAATATATACATATAGCCATGTATCCAGCAGAGGCATGTTCTACCATGTAACCAGCAGATACACTGAAGCTACAAAATGATTTGAGATGACAGTGCTCATGGTTGGATTATCTCATTGACTTTCACTGAATAGATGAACATGTCATTTCAGTGTTTGCTTTCCCAAGGTAATGACCATCGCTGGACTGCTACCTTTGCACCATCATTGCAACTGATATCAATGACAATGTCAAGAAGCTTCCAGTTTGATAAGAGAGAGAACTGGGCAGCTAAACTCAAAGAGGTACATTCATTTGCTTGGAAACAGTGGACTGAAAATCTGTCCCATAAAACAGGCTATCAACTTTCTGCTGATAAAATTCAATCAGCTGGTGTGGTGAGTGAGGAGCTATTGGATGAATTGGCACCAGAAGTTGCCAACATAGCACCAAAAACTCAGTACCAAAAGAGATGAATGCTGGAAAAAAAGGGTGGCTGTCAGCTGATTTGTGTGCATTGTTCTTCTTACAGTTCTTGATATGTGTTTCTATTTGTTTTTATTTGTTTTTATATTTTTTTATGTGTTTTTATGTGTTTTTATTTTTTTCATTTTTTTAATTTTTTCTTATTTTTGCATATTTTTCATATTTTTGGTGAGGTTGCCACCCCCTTTGAATGGGGTACCTTTGAATGGGCTCCATCCTCTTACAAATGAAACAAGAAGCCAGTTCAGCTGGTGGTGATGCTCAGTTGGTGATGGCTATGAAGGCTTGTGCTCTGCCTTCTGGGACTTCGTCCGGGACAAGAAGTACTGAAGAAGTAGCGACGGCCAGGGTAGCAGACTTAGTGTCTAGGTTGCCGAGTTCGAATGTTGCTGCTAGGGTACAGTGGTTGGTAGATTCTGGGGCGACGTCTCATATTGTAGGGTCAAGGTTTCTGAGTCATTACAAAGTTCGTCAGAAGCACACCGGTGTGAAGGTTGAATTGTTTGCAGCGAACGGGCAGACAATTGCTAACGATGGGTTGGTTGATCTTGAGTTGATTTTGCCAATTCGTTATCCTGGGAAGTCGAAGACTGTCCAAGGAAGTGTGATTCTTCAGAAGTGCATTGTGGCAGACTTGGAGTTTAATGTCCTGAGTCCGTTTGTGTTGTTGTCAAAGGGTTGGAAGACGGTGTTGGACAACGAGGCAGAGTCCGCGTTGGTGCTGAAGGCGAATCAGACATCGATCCCGTTGACGACGTTTGACCGAGCATGGTGGCTTCATGCTGGTGGAGGACAGCGAGGACGGAAGAACAGCCCAGGTCGTGGCCGTGGAAAGGATGCCATGGAAGTTGACAAGGTGATTATCGAGCAGAAGGATGATCTGAAGGTTAAGATGGACCGATCGATGTGGAGAAGTCGGTGGATTCATCAAAAGGGATTTTGGAGAGCCATTCACAGTTTTCTGATCGTGTGACTGAGGTTGGCAGGTTGACGTTCTTGTTGCGAGGGTTGCGTAGTGTTGTTGCTACTGAGGAACCTGTGGACCAAGGTGAGTTGGTCCGGAGCTCGGATTTGGAGATGTCTGAGGCTGAGAACGAGCCTGAGGACGAGGATTCGGACTTAGGTGAACTGCCGCCGCCTGAAGGCGAGGAAGCTGAGGAAGATGGCGATCCGGAGGAGTTGGCAGGCCCTGACTTGGAGTTAGGACCGGGGTCGACTTACGATCATCTTTGCAAGGGTCACTATCCGTATCTGAAGAGTTGTAGGAGTTGTGCACGAGCGAATGGAAAGATTCCTGCTAGGAGATTAGTTCAACCGGTTGGTAAGACTGAGATTGGAGCAGATTTTGGTTTTCTTGGGCGTGTTCGATTTTTGGTGATTGTTGTTATGTTTACGCAAATGGTTTCTGTGATTCCCATGACTGATGATCGCGAAAGGGATCTTCGAAGTTGCAACATGTCTCTTAAGGAGTTAGGGTTGACTGGGAAGCACATCCATCTGCGTTTGGATGGAGAATCCATGTTAGGACAGTTCATGAGATCAGCAGCAAAGGGGGAGACGTTTCCAGGAACAGGGATTTCATTTTGGACGACCCCACCAGGAAGGTCACAGGCAAACGGATTAGCTGAAAGGTTTGTAGAAGCTGTGAAGTGTGGTGTTGGTTCGAACTTGTTGTTTTTGGAAGAACGGTTGCAACGTAGGATACCTTTTGAATCTGGTCTTGTGAGATTTTTGATGAGGTATGTTGGTCGTATGAGGAACTTGTATCACGTACGATCCGGAAGTGATTGTTCGGCAATCGATCGGTTGAGGGGTAGGAAAGGTAGCAAGACTCCTAGGACGTTTCCTTTTGGTTGTCGGTTGTTGGGGAAGATTGCAGGGTCTGGAGAGAATGATCATAGTTTGGAACGACTGTCAGAGTGTGTTTATCTAGGGCCTATCCATTCTGGTGGAGGAGGTTTTTTGGGTAAACTGGCAGGAGGGTCGTTGGTAGGAAAGGAACCTGAGGAAGCTGAGAAGATCTTGAAGTTCTCTGGTGGCCGGATTGTGGTTCCGGTGAAGTGGTATGCTGAGGACTTGGGAGAGTTGCTTGAGGGTTCTTTGCCGGCGAATGTTCCGATGTCTGGACCTCAGGACCCTGAGAATCCAAAAACCTCTAATTAAGGTTTAACCTTTAAATTTAAAAAAAACCTTTAAATTTCATTGAAATTTAAAGGTTAAACCTTTAATTAGAGGTTATAACCTTTAATTAAAGGTTTTTTCCAAAAAAAACCTTTAATTAAGAAACAACCTTTAATTAAAGGTTTTTAAATTTAAAGGTTTTTTTCCCTTAAAAACTGCTGAAATTGTCATGTTGTCACACATCTTCCACGGATGTTCCCCCTTTCAAAATTCTTCTACCCTCCATCCAAACACATGACACAAAGAGAATATGGGAAAAAGTCCTGGGTTAAAAGTTGTTCTTGCACAGTGCAAACCTTGCTAGCGCGCTTTCTTTTTTTCTCTCCTCTATGAGAAGTCGTCCAAGGTCATTGGCCTGGAAAAGTAAAAGTCATTTTCTTTGAGAAAATGATTATTTTTTGAAGCAGCTTGGCTTCACATGTTTCTTGAAGTGCACCCTGCACATCTTGATTCCTCTCTTGGTCTTCACCGCCCTTTCTATCTGCGATCTCATCCAGCGCAGCGTTTTCTTCAGCCTTTTGACCCACCAGCGAAGTGCCTGGTACTGTTGATCAGTCCTCAAAGAATAAGATCCTTCTTCCAAGTAATGGCAAAACCATGTCCCACATCTTGGATGAAAGTAGGTGAAGTACATGGCAGGATGAGAGCGCCCTTTCCCAGGAATCTTTGTGATGCAGGCTGGAAGCTTTTCTCATGAGTCTGCCCACTGTTCTTCTTGCCAATCGAACAAACTCTTTGTGTTAAAAGCTCAAATTCATAGAGGCAAAAGCAACCAAAGGATCAACCCTGACAAAATGCAAGTGCAGGAGAAAGAACTCCTGAAAACTGAGTCAGTGACCATTCCACTTTGGCAGCATGATTACTTCAGATTTGAGCAAACAAGCGTTACAAATGTTTTCTGTGTACAAGCATTCGGCAGAAATCTTCAAGATGGAAACCACGAACCGAATGTTCACAGGTAATATTGACATGGACAGGTCATAATCACATACCTGTGCACTTGTCGGCATTGTTTGCCTGCCTTGCACCACTTCTCTACAACACTTCGCTACAACACTTCTCCACCACACTTCTCTACAACACTCCTCTACAAAACGTCCCTACAACACGTCTTTACAAGACTTCTCTACAACACTTCTCCACAACACTTCTCCACAACACTTCTCCACAACACTCCTTCACAACACTTGTCTACAACACTTCTCTACAACACTTCTCTACAACAATTCTCCACAACACTTCTCCACAACCCTTCTCCACAACACTCCTTCACAACACTTCTGGACATCACTTCCCCACAACACTTCTGGACATCACTTCCCCACAACACTTCTCTACATCACTTCTCTATGACACTTCTCCACAACACTCCTTCACGACACTTCTCTACACCACTTCGCTACAACACTTCTCTACAACAATTCTCCACAACACTTCTCCACAACCCTTCTCCACAACACTCCTTCACAACAATTCTGGACATCACTTCCCCACAACACTTCTGGACATCAGTTCCCCACAACACTTCTCTACATCTCTCCTCTACAAAACGTCCCTACAACACGTCTTTACAACACTTCTCCACAACACTCCTTCACAACACTTCTCTACAACACGTCCCTACAACACTCCTTCACAACACTTCTCTACAACACGTCCCTACAACACTTCGCTACAACACTTCTCCACAACACTTCTCTACAACACTCCTCTACAAAACGTCCCTACAACACGTCTTTACCAGACTTCTCTACAACACTTCTCCAACAGCAACACTTCTCCACAACAACCCTTCTCTACAAAAAACTAAGGGGAAAATATTTCATCAAAGCAATTCACCTCACAAAAACTCCAAGGAGATTCTGTGAGCAAAATAATTTCCCTTACATAAATCTAAAGGGAACATATTTCAGCAAAATTATTTCCCTTACATATATCTAATGGGCAAATATTTCAGCAAAATACATTCCCTTACATCAATCTCCCTTCGCCAAAATCTAATGGGGAAAATATTTCAGCAAAAGAATTTCCCTCACCAAAATGTACAGGGAATATCTTTTAGCAAAATAATATCCCCCGCAAAAATTCTACGGGAAATATTTCAGCGAGCAAAAATTCAAGGGAAAATATTTCAGCAAAATAATGTCTTTTACAAAAATCTAATGGGGAAATATTTGAGCAAAAATATTTCCCTTACAAAAAAAATAAGGGAATATATTTCAGCAACGTAATTTTCCTCACAAAAATCTCGTGGGAAAATATTTCACAAAAATCTAAGGGGAACATATTTGAGCAAAAAAATCAAAACTGAAAATCCAAAACACCAAGAAACTAAAAGTTGAAAATTCTCAACCCAACCCCAAGGTTGAGAATTCTCAACCTCCAGGTTGAGAATTCTCAACCCTTAAGTATTGTTTCTTTACATAAAGGTTGAGAATTCTCAACCTTGAGGTTGAGAATTCTCAACCTGGAAAAGTTGAGAATTCTCAAACTTGATTTTTCCATCCTTTTTTCATTGATGAGCTGCTCATTGATTTTTCAAAACTGGATTTGCTTGCACATTTGAGATTAAGATCTCACATTTTCCTACTTGAGGCTTTGAGATTAAGATCTCAATTTTTCCTACTTAAGGATTTGATTCAAAAATCTCAAATTTTCCTACTTGAAGATTTGAGATTCAGATCTCAAATTTTCCTACTGAAGGATTTGGTTTCAAAAATCTCAAATTTTCCTACTTGAAGATTTGAGATTAAGATCTCAAATTTTCCTACTGAAAGATTTGATTTCAAAATCTCAAATTTTCCTACTGAAGGATTTGATTTCAAAATCTCAAATTTTCCTACTTGAAGATTTGAGATTCAGATCTCAAATTTTCCTACTGAAGGATTTGATTTCAAAAACCTCAAATTTTCCTACTTGAAGATTTGAGATTAAGATCTCAAATTTTCCTAGGTAAGAAAAAACAGGAGTGAACAGGCTCCTGAAAAAATACTTGTGCCAAGAAACCCTGATAAGAAACAGGAGTGAATAGGCTCCTGAAAAAGAATATGTAACAAGAAACCTGAGTGACAAAGCTCCTGAACAATACTCTGCTCCCTAAAAAATCCATCCCAAAACCAATCCCATCCCAGAAGCACTCCACGCACCTTTTCTTTTCATGGAAGACGCCGGCCAATGGTAGTCACTCATTTCTTCTTAGAAACGGTTTTCTTTGGGGCTGGCTTTGCTTTGGCCTTACCCTTAGCTTTGGCTTTGGGCTTGGCCTTGCCCTTAGGTTTTCCCTTGGGCTTTGGCATTGGCTCCTCTACTGTAGCTGCAGCTGGTGGCATTACATTCACACTTGCTGCTCCACCCATCATTGCAGCCATCAAATTAGCCATTGCAAAGGCTGCAGGGCTGGGCGGCATGAGGGCAGCATTGAATTGTTCTCCTGAAACAAAAGGCCATAAGGTCGGTCCCCAATTCACTGGACCAGCTGGCATAAACATCTGTCCCATCATACCAGCATCAGGCTGCAAGCCGAATCCAGGGGCCTGAGCGCAAAAAACAGGAGACTGTCTACTGCCACCTGAAAAAAAAGCTGCAAAAAAAATTGAGGGGTAACCTACCAAAAAACCTTGAATCAATCAAACCCAGGCACTCGATTGGTATAAGGCTGAGGCTTTGTAGACCGCTTAGCCAAGGCCAAAACACCAGGTGGCACTCCTGTAGCTGGAGGTGGAGGCTCTTCTTCCTTAGTCCAAACAACAGCCCCTGCTTCTGTCGCAGCTGGTGCTGCTGTAGCATCTGGTGCTGCTGTAGCTGGTGCTACTGCAGCTGGTGCTACTGCAGCTGGTGCTGTAGCATCTCCTACTGGCTGTGGCATCTGGTACTGCTGCACCTGCTGCTGTAGCATCTCCCATCTTTTGCGTGCCATATCCACGTTCTTGTCCACGCTGCCTGCGACGCAATCCTTTGCTGCGCTTTGTCCTGCGTAACATGGATCCATACTCTTCTTTACCGGCACCGCCCCAGCCTTGCTCAGTATCCTTGCCCTTGGCCCAGTAGCACCAATCTTCTTGTAGTGCGAAGAACAATTCCTGCAGAGCAAAAACAACACCAAGTATCCCTGACCACCACTGCAAAACAAAAAAAAACTCCAAAAGAATACATAATAAATCTACCAAGACACACAAGCAGGGTTAGCACACCCGCCCTTTCTCAAGTACTCTTGCTTGTTGCAACGCTTGCACCAACGTCTTGAGAACTGGGAAACATATTCCTCTTCTTCCTCCTCGTCCACTTTCGACGGCGGTGGAACATCTTTGTCTCCTGACCGCCAAGGTGGTGGTGGACCACCACCACCATCGCCACCACTGCCACCTGCAACAGCTGCCGCCATCCTGACGCAACCAAAAAACTGCGAAACGTGGTTGGGCAGGTTTCAAAGAAAAGGCTGCGGTGTACGAGCACAAGGTCATGCCAACCCACAGACACACATGCCAACATGAAGGACCTACATTCACTATTGAAACATCATTTGGAAAAAACATACATTTTCCTGAACAACTGAAGCAAAAAAATGCGGACATGCAGGAGATAGTTTCGCTCTTGAAACATCATTTGAAACGACAAAACATACATTTTTCTTTGACAACTGGAGCAAAAAAAACTCCAGAAAAAAAACAGGAGACAAGGTCTCCTGAACAGAAACTGCACTGGTCTCTATACTGTTCTAAGGTCACCCCCCCAAAAAAAATACACTTGACACGTTTTTTTGCTGACATAAACTATCAAGTCATTGCTTTGATTGTTCTTTGGCCCATTGGACCACATGTGCTCGAAGATTTTCTCATGGCTCTTAACAAACGGATGTCGAAAACGTTGCTGGATCCAAAACATTGCACACATTTTTGCTTGCCCCAATCATACACCGCAACAAAAATAGGAGCAGTCTTGATTCGACTCCTGAAACAATCTACATGTTTTTAACATAATTCAAGTTCTTGTTTTTTAACAATTTATGTTGAAAAAAACCTTTAATTAAAGGTTAATTCCTGGAAAAAAAACCTCTAATTAAAGGTTAAACCCTTAAAAATTAACCTCTAATTAGAGGATCCTTTAATTAAAGGTTTTTGGATTCTCAGGGGATGACGAACTGTCCGGAATTGGCACGGACACTAGAAGGCATTTGTGAAAATCAGAAAAGCACAGGCGAGTGGCACAGGCACGTTCACTTAGTGAACGGACGCGCCAAAATGGCACGAAT
>OMLO01002100.1_pt1:10000-15832 | contig 15832 bp, 8 predicted proteins | sample 1674811 | NCBI WGS metagenome assembly OMLO01 (sample SAMN06265003, study PRJEB25207) | coral metagenome | isolation source: Coral host | place: Mexico:La Bocana,Puerto Morelos, Mexico | collected 2008-11-13 | reverse complement strand
AATTTATGACTAAAAGGGCTGAAAAACCATACCCTTTGGGGCCGCACATACCTATATAGCCCATATAAGGGAGTACCTCCCCCCCCCCCGGGGGTGAAAAGTTCCAGGCTTTGACTGTTCTATGGAAATAAGAATACTTCAGAGTATTTGTTCTTGTATATTGAATTTTAAATGACAGGTCAGCATTTGTCAGGTTACATGCTGCATTGTCTCTGGAATCAAGAAACATTTAGTGATTTGAAAACCTTCACGGGCACGACGCGACCTAAAAATGTCGGTCTCGCTCTCTGAGCCAAGCGTCAACCACGCGTTAGACCTGCGTTCTATACAGCTCTTCTGGATCGCTTGGCGGTTGTTAATCGACATATCATAGTTTGGATTGAATGGGTCCCTTCAATTCCTTAAAATTTGAGCAAAATATCAGACTGCCGGTCTGCCGGTTCGGGGGAGAAGCGCGGGCTCCTTTCCCGAACAGCGGCTGGTGATCGAGCCTAGGTACTCAATCGAAGGCTTTAGAAAAATCAAGATAAATGATATCGACTTGTTGTCTCATTTCAAGAGTCTTAGGGAACTGATGAACTACTTGGGCTAACTGAGACACAGTTGAGCCATGCTGCCATTGCGTAACATAAGGGGATATGATACCAAAGATCTTACTATAAACTTGCCTCTCCAGTAATTTAGAAAGCACATAAAGAATTGAAATGCCCCGACAGTTAGACACCAGAGACTTGGAATCACACGAATAGGGACAAGATTAGAGTCTTTCCATTTTTCAGGAAAAAGACATATTGAATAATCTGCATAAAGAGGGAGTGCCGTGATTTCGTATGACCGTATGACCGTGCGAACATGTGCCCTTAATAAAGACTAGGAACTACCTTATTTCGTAACAGCTACTCGCTTCCAAACAAAACCCTTATAGGAAGTGGTCTAGAATTGATGCTATGGATATTGAAAACATGGCCATTTCAGTTCTGAAATTCATATAACTGTAGCTAAAAGTTTGGAAATTATCAGTCACCTCTTCAACTTTTGCAAAAAGCGTACCTCTTATAGTATTGGCATATGATCGTTAATTTTTAGTGTAAATTACGTGTAAGTGTGTTAAGCTTAATCATTGTTTGTGTCTAGATATCACCACACTGAACCAATAAGTCTGATTTATGCTTTGAGAGAAAGCCTGGCACAGATAGCTGAAGAGGTACTTGTATTACATTATAAGCACACAGCACAGTCAAAGCCTTAGTGTGCAAATACATGTAGAACTCTGCACGCATTGCGCATCTATGGAGCTATTTTACTATCTTGGCTTGTTCCTCTTTGTTCCAATCCCCTCAGAGCACAGGACCTCCACTGAAACTCTCCAGTAGACATCCCAGTCTTATATTGTTGTTGAACAGTCCTTGTGCAATGAGTATGGTAGAAGCTGGAAGACAATAGCTTCAGGCTTGTGAACATCATACATTTCTCCCTGAATTCAACTGGTATTGCGATTGTCAAAGGCTACTCCCCTATTTAGTCCCAGGGGATCATCTAGGCAGGTGTAGCTGCTGTGTCAGTTTCTGTGAAGTTTTGCATTTATGAGACCTAGGAATTATTGGTAAGAGTGTTTTCAACTGGCATGTGGCCTCAAATCACCACGATAACATATTGAGGCACCTCCTAGGTGATGTGGTCAATGAGGTCCCTGAATGCTCCAAGTTTTGTAGGGAATGGTACTATTCCACCTAGCATTCCTTGCATTACATCATTTCAAGCACATTGATGATGTAGTAAGTAGTCAACAATTTAAGCACGTATTCACGTTAATAAGCTCGCCATAACAAAGTCATTATTAAGCAAAGGGTTACAAAAATGGTACTTGTTAAGTAAGATCATTAACTAAGAGGAACTCGCAAAAAAAAAAATTAACAAGTGCCTAGCTAAGTACAAAAGATAAAATCGGCAAACTAACTTATAAACCTTGATATCTGTTCATCAGGGACTTGAGAATACATGGAAAAGACATCGCAAAACTATAGAACATCTCTGGGCTGGAATTGAAAGGATGGGACTACGGATTTTTGTGAAAGATAAGGTGTGCAAAGTTATCATTAAATTATATTTTTAGTCGGCTTGATTTTCTATAAGGTCAAGTCACCAAACAAAAAGAAAAAATCTGGGGGTAGTCAATAATTACCTTATTCCGTCGTACTGCATGACCTTCTATTTTTGGCTGTTTCATTCATTTATTCACTTATTCAGTCATTTAAAAAAAATTATTTCTGTTTCCTTTTCTATGTGACATAGGCTCTACGTCTTCCAACAGTCACAAGTATCCTCATTCCTGAGGGATTTCCAGATTGGAAAGCTGTCCCACAATATCTCATGAAAAGGTTTGCAATTGCTGGTTTTCACCTGTCATGAATCAAACCTAGAAATCGTAACCATTCAATAAATAAAGTCACAAATAAGGGATATGATAGATGATAAATATATAGACAACTTCGCCAAGAATTAGGTCTCTGCTGTTTTTTATTCGCGAGTTATTCGAAGGAGTGTTTTATCCAGATTTATAGAGCTTTGTGTAGAGACGCCATTTTGGTGCTCCTCGGAGGGGAACAAACATGGCTGCCGTAAAATAACAGTAACATCTGCCGTTGAGTTGTGCCAATGAAAAGCAACCTTATTACTCTAGAGCTCCGACACGTTGAAATAAATATTTCTTTTAGTGCAAGAATTGTTCAGTTAGCAAAAACCAAAGCGATTACTCGTTTTCTGGCCCACGCGACAGCCTCTCGGGCAGCCATTTTAGTCACGCAACACAAAAGCTTGGAAATGTAAACATGCCCTATTACAAAACGACGAGCCCTGTTGAGCTAGTAAAACGCCAAGCTCCTATAGGGCCTAAAATCTGATGAGAAGGAACGGCAATTTTTAATTTTTGAATATGGCTACGTCACATGAAAACCGGCAATAGCCCATGCATGAACTGGCATATATAAGAAAAGAACGTACGTAGACCGCGCGCGGCTGCGCTGTGCACGAGTATTGTGAGCAATAGTCGTAGAGGAGGTAAAGAAGAAATTATATTTCCCTGGAGGGAAGGTACTTAGTTACCTGATGAGGAGATGTAGTTCTTCGAACTCCCTCAGAGACTGATACGAGCAATACTGTTCCCCTAACAGTGTCGGTTTCTGTTCCTTCCTTCCCTGTTACTGTCATTCGTGACTTTCGCATTACTCTCTCACTGGAAGAAAGGAACGCCTTAAACTTAGAAGAAGAAGATTTTGTAACAGATAGGTCTGGCATACCAAGTGGATTTTAAAAAGTAACCTCATACGTTAGACACTGTTCGTGCAGATAAGGAATATTGGTTTGAACATTTTCACTTTCGTAACAAACGTGTCTTTGAGGAGAAATCCAGAATACAATTATACTAGTCATTCAACGGTTTCTCCTGGAGTACCATGGGATATCCCACAAGCCACTTGGTTTCTCTCATTCTGCCTTCTGAATTACCATCATGTGACAAATTCTCGCTGACCGGCATCTAGCTTTTGGTAGTTACTGTGGGTGTATTTGTTTTTTTCTTTTTTTCAAGAGCAAAATGAAAATATGAAAGTTTTTGTATTTTTGATTGCCTTGGCTGTTCAGGTAAAGGCTTGGTGTTTTTATTTACTAGGCATAAGGTGGAACTTGTAGGAGGTATTGGTCCAACAGTTGGAAAGGTATTGTATTTAGATCATGATTGATATACAGATCGGATGCAGATTATATGAAGCATTCAATTCACTTGTTGTACTCTGCAACTCTGATACACACATGCGCTTAAGTGAGTATTGAGACCAGTTCTCAGCCATGGTAATTATCGATTTAATTTAGCGCCCTCCTTCCAGTAAACGCTCCGTTTACAAGAAATGTCCTCCTTCAAATTAACGCCCAGGCTATTCCAATTAAAACACTTGATCAAGTTTCTACCCCTTGCAGTTGCATGGGTATCAGAGGGAATTCTACATTTACTTAAAAAAATAATTCAAGAGATATCTTCAAGTACCACTTCAAACCCGTGTATTTTCCGAGTTGTGGGAAAGCATGCCCCAAATGATATAACCCTACGTCGGCAAAATGTAAGGTCTTCCTAATAGTGGAAGTATTGTAGTTACTAACTTGCTTTCTCTCACTCCTTACGTATGGGGGTAGGATTCATGGGAAATAACTCGCAACCGGAAAATGTGAACACGTTCTTACGTCTTTTAAAAGAAGCGCTAGAAGTCGTGAAAGGCCGTCCAAAGTCCCAGCTTTGACAATAATTCCAGTAAACAGTTAAATTTCCTTGAATGTAACCTCGACGTAGAGAAAGATATTTTAGGGAGGAAGGAACGAAAGACTTTAAATTATTTACGAGCCTCGCCATTAAATATATTCGTTAGAAAATGATCTTTCCCACTTTCGCTTTCACTGTTTGTTTTCATTACACTCATATAATTTATTTCAGATATACGTTTTTAATTACAATTAATGGGCCTCCTGGAATCAGAACCGGGATCCCAGCCCTGCCCAGGGTGACTGTTATGTTTTTAGGCGCAACACTTCACTGTGTGACTTGCACGGGCCTAAGGTAGCTTATCTCCTTGAACGGTCCTTGCTTGAATTACGTTGTCCATTGTTTATTGAGGATGCGTCAACAATAACTTCTAACTAATTCGTCCCCCAAGCGTCACAAAGTGCATATCTTATATTAGACGCATTAGTATATAGTTTCAGTTTGTGTTAAATTCTGCGTTTAACGTTACATACGGATAGAGTCCTGCACTTTATTTCGTTACTTAGGACACTTTTGTAGTTTTGCTCAGTTTAACCCGGGCGTATTAAACTTTTACTTTAACGTTTTCTTTGGTTCTTTAGGTGTGGCGTGTTGGATTCATGGGGCATAACTCGTACACCGAAAATGTGGATCAATTCTTGCGTCTTTTCAAAGAGGCAATAGAAGATGTCCAACGTCGTTATTAGAGTTCTGGCCTCGAAAATGTGACTGAATCGTCAGAGGTGCACAATAAAATATTTGGTGATGGTGATGATGATGACGATGAGAACTTTATTTAAGTGTCAAAACCTTATAGCCTGGGAATAATACACCATACTAATTAGGGAACAGCGTTTAAAACTACACTAATACTAATATTAATACAATAAAAATAAATGACTTGAAGGGCATTATGTGCAGCATAGGATGCAGCCCTTACAGCCGGTGTCCATTAAGCGAGTTATATCCCTTTTGCGAATACAGTTTGTAAAAGCCTGCAGGGTCTTGGCTGATCTGTCAGCCACAGACAGTTTGCCCCATAATTTGGGTCCTACGTAACACAGAGAGTGCTTCCCATAAGTAACATTGTTGTATCTAGCAGTAGAAAAATCTGATTGTCTCAGGTTGTATGCGGAAGTATGCTCGTTAAAAATGTTACAGATGCTATTAGGTTCTGTAAACCGGCGCCTGTTCGCTAGAGTTGGCAACTTGGCTCTCTCCAGTAGCTGAGTATAGCTAGCATGCTTGTCCTTGTAAACGGCCCTCAAGCCCCTTTCCTATAGTCGTTCAAGTTTACGTGTATCACTAGCTCTGCAGAAGTACCACACTAGGTGACAATAAGTACGGCATGGTAGTACAGCTGACTTATATAACTGAAGTTTGGCCTTAGTGGGGATTTAATTCCTTAGTCGCATTAGTACGCCGATTCTCTGACTTGCCTTTATGCAGGCTGAGCTAACGTGTTCCGAAAAATTCAGTTTGGAGTCAATAGTTACCCCTAAATGTTTAAGAGTATCTGCGGTCTTTCTGATTGTTAGTGTAGA
>OMLO01002100.1_pt1:0-7500 | contig 15832 bp, 8 predicted proteins | sample 1674811 | NCBI WGS metagenome assembly OMLO01 (sample SAMN06265003, study PRJEB25207) | coral metagenome | isolation source: Coral host | place: Mexico:La Bocana,Puerto Morelos, Mexico | collected 2008-11-13 | reverse complement strand
GGTTGAAAGAGGAAAAGGAGAAAAGTATAAACCCTATAAATTATGAAGAATATATGAAAAAATATTCAAAAGAGAGGAAAAAATAAAAGCACCTACACACTGACACATAAAAAATATAACATTTGAGAGTCGGTTTGGCGATGATTAATACTGAGCAAGATAATAGTTGAAAAGTGCTCTTTTAAACAATTTTTAGCTGTCAGAATTCTAGCCAATCAACTCACATGAGTTTTTTCCTTTAGTCCAGAGCTTATGGCTGGTTTCAGAAAAAAATCGTAATCATTCAATAAATTAAGTCAAGAAGCTGGAAAATTAAAGATGATTGATGTGCAAACAACCGTACGGATATTCATTTGCGCGTTATCCGGAAAAGCGTTTTATTCAAATTTGCAGAGCTTTGTATCCTTTCAGAGAGGCACAAACATGGCGGCCGTAAAGTAACAGAAACCGTGAGTCATTGAGTTTTCCTATCGAAACAAAAAGTTATTACTCAAGAACTCCGACACAATCAATACTTCTTCTAGAGCAAGAACTGTTTAGATAGAAATAACTTGAGCAATAACTAATCTTTGGACCTTACACAAGAACCTTATCGGGCCACCATTTTTATCTCACTTGGACATGTTCAAACGAGCTATATTTAATGAGCGAAACCCCGTCGGGCTTAAATGTGGCAAACCTTTAGAGAGTGTTATATCTGATGAAACTAAAACTTCAGAAGGACTGATTATTCTTTTTTTTTATTTTGGAAAATGATAATGTCACAAGAAAACCAGGCTTTTGTACATTATGCTTTTGTTTCACCACTAAAACGCTTCGTAATCCTCCAATTTTCCCACTTAAATGCTCAATCTCCTCGAAAAAGTCACTAAAATGCACGGATAATGCTCATTATACAAACATTTTTTTGCTAATTTGAAACTTTCTTAACATGGCGTTGACTGTCACACAGACCAAATTTTCGGTGCACACGGGCCTCAACGTAAAACCATTGACTTGTTCTCAGTCTCCATTCAGCTCTATTAGGGTGGCTGCCGTTGTGAATTTGGAGTTTTAGTCTTAATTTTCTCTAAAAAAACAAATAATTTCTTTTTTCTCGGAGAAAAAACACTTTCGTGGGAAAATGCTCTTGCCTCGTGCCAAGGCCCAGACGGGACAAAAATTAATTCTTTATTGTTCCAATGCTATTGCGTGATCCAGGAGAAACCAAGATGGCGGAATGGAAGACGAAAATATCTGTGCCACAACAGTTGCTTGTACCCATATCTGTACCAAATGTACTTCTCTTAGGGCCTGGCCCAGCAAATCCATCAATGAGGACTTATAATGCTTCTGCTATGCCACTGTTAGGGCATCTACACCCAGAGTTTTGTAAGATAATGGACGAAACAAAAGCCGGTCTTCAGTACGTGTTTCAGACCCGTAACGAGTATACACTTGCTATCACTGGAGCGGGACATGCGGCAATGGAAGCTTCGATCATGAACCTTGTCGAACGAGGAGAACGCATTTTAGTGTGTGTTAATGGCTTGTGGGGTTCGAGAGCACGCGAAATTGCTGAACGGCAAGGTGAGAAAGGCTTAGGAGCTCACTACCATAAACAAATGATCATGACACGTGTCTCAGGAAACTTTGAATTTCAATTATTCTGAAAAAAGTCGTACTTTTTGTTCAGAATCAAAAAAACAAAATTATTGGAGTCATTGAAATAATTCCTAGCTGTTATTTTTTCATAATCATGTTGTATAAATTATTATTGTTCAGATTATTATTTAATAAATTAAATTAAAAAAACAATGAGCTTATAATATGCTTTTAACGATAAAATTGAGCTTATGTTTTTTTCGCAGAAATAAATTAGCGAATGCTAGATTTAAATTTTGATCTTAATAATTTTGTATTATCATTTTGGTTTAGAGTCTTTCAGAGTAGCTTGAAGTTTATTTTCCTTTGTCTCAGTTTTTTCATAATGTAACCAAACAGTAAGAATATTTAGAATTACAATGAACACGCTTGTAGCCTAAAAATTTCAAGAAAGAAAATGTTATGTGAACTTTCAGCTGTCGATCTACAGCCTTCAATGGATAAAAATGGAATGCAGAATGAAAAAATATATGAAAAGAAAGGCAAGATAAAGCAAAGTAATTATTGTCAGCATGCTTGGTATCAGAAGTGTGCCAAGCCTCCAAAGTTTTTCTTACACAAAAAGAGATTTTGTAGATGTCCCTAAAAATATCAAAATCTATGCGATGGTTGAATGACCATGCATGTTTCACAATGTTTGATCCATTAGCACAGGTTTTGACATTCCTTATATGTTCTATCTTATATATCTTCTATCTTGGCACATGGTATTTTGTAAATCATGTTCAGTTGATGTTTGATAGATGGTCTTAATTTGGGGAAGTAAATTCTTGTTGCAAAGTCTTGAATGGCTTATTTACAACTTGAATGTGGTGCCTTCAAAGAATTACCAGTATTGTTAGTGGTTCCGTGGCACCATTGATAAAGGGAAGGACAGCAGGACTGTTAGGATTTTCTTAAGGCACAACCCATTTAAAAAACATGCAAACCAGTTCTTCAGGTGTGGGAATGGCCTGTGTGTGTGGTTTGGAAATTTTTCACTTTAAGATGTTGGAAATAACATAGGAGGGATTAGTAATTGATTGCTGTTGGCTCGTAGAGCATCAGAGACCCAGTTGATTTCGGTATTTCTCCCTTTAAAAGCACTAGGGAGTTTAATTACTTGGTGTAAAAAGGTCTTAGCTGTGCTAATCTTGTGGCATTTGTCATGGTGAGAAAAAAAGTCTAAATATCTGTGGGTTGCTTTGCGATATACTCTGAAAGTGACTGTGTTATCCTTGCGGGAAACCAAATTGTCTAAGGAAGCGATCTGTTGATCAGATTCCTCTTCAGTAGTGAATGAGGTGATTGTTACAATTAAGAGTACTGTCTGGTAGTATGAAAGGAGTTAACAGCATTCTCTATCACAGAAAGTCATGTCTGGCACATCACGGAATGGGCCATTGTTACTCTGTGCCCACCTTTGCCATTAACAATAAAACCAATTTAAATTAAAACAGTGTTATAGTATAATACAAGTGAGAAGTGATTCCACAGGAAACTAATGTACAAACTATTTTCAACGACTGACTCTGGAAAGCTAGTGCACTAACTTGGAAAAAAGCCTTTTAAAGATGTCTGAAACAACTACTGGCACCTTCAAAAAAGGCTTTATCCTGACGACGTAAATGAAACCTACAAATGGACCTCTAACAGACCAACTTAATTTGACTAACAATAGACAGATCTCAAGCAAATCAATTTGACTAACAATAGATGGATCAAAACTGACCAGTGACTGAGGACAAATTTTACATGGGTCCTACAGCCAATACCATCATTGCTAAACTGACCAATCACTCTCCAAAGACCAGATTTATACAAGATTACCAACAAACACTATTTACTTGACTCTGAAGATTACTTCTGCTTAATATGTTATCAAGACATCAGTCACCAACAACAGTTCTTTTCCTGAACTAACCTCACCTGGAGGATCGACAATCACAGAATACAAACTAAAGAATGTTAATTTGTAAGCTGCACCTACATGTATGGTGAAACAGATCTTATTTATTTTTTTGGCGCTGTACATAACTAACAAACTTGTTGACTTAATCATATCATATTTGCTAACAGTTCAATGATTGTTGCTACCTCCATGAGGAGCTTTTAATACACCAAAAAAAGATCTCTTGCATGCCTTGCATGCCTATGTTTTCCTTCTGTAGCTTCAATCTATTGACACTTTAGCCCTCAAGTAGAATTTTCTGGCTGAAACACTGTTCTAGTAACTATTGCCATTTTGGAAGGTGCTGATGAGTTAGTAGGTATAAGCATACATAGCAAAATATGGGACACTTGCAAAAAGGAAATTGATTTGAAATATTTCAAAACATAAAACATTTCAACCAATTGGTGTGAAAAGCCATTGAAATGTTGTGGCAGACGTAACTTAAGGTGCTTTCAGTATCCCTTGTGCAATGAATGGATATGCTTTTGCAAGATATTTTAAAAACATCTTAAATATTATACTGTTTCATACTTTAGCATGCATCACTGAGTAATGATGCAGGTATGAAGTTTGGTGAGCATACATGAAAGAGGCATAAGAGTTGCTTGAGGATTTAGTGCAAATTTACCTTTAAGGATGTGATGTAAGAGTACTTGAAAAGTCACCTGGAGGATATCATACATATGATGAAATTGAAAAGGTGAGAGACTTTCTAAATGGCTAGATCAATATGAATAACTCTTATGCATGTTGACATAGCCTTATGCTTGTTTGACTACCAACTCTCACTCTGAAAAAACTATCAAAAAATATTTGTAAATTTTATAACAGGAAATACTTAAATCATTAGAAAAATGAAAAACATGAGAAAACAGAAAAAAGTCATGAGAAAACAACACGAAGTTCCCAGAAGTTTGAGAAAATTTCACACGGTCAAATGAGGTCCAGTGGTGGATTTTGAGTATTTGAAGGCAGTGGCATTTATATAAAGGCTTGTTATTGTTATGTGCTATTTTCATTATGTATATGAGACAATGACGCATTTGTGAGTTGAGATTGTGATTCATTCTGTTTTACTAATAATTGCAACTATTTTCTTTAGGGCCTCGAAGAACACAAGCCTTCAGTGCTTTTTCTTGTTCATAGTGAGTCTTCCACGGGAATATGTCAGCCACTAGATGGCATTGGAGCGTTGTGCCACAGGTGAGGGTGTATTTTTTAGTTTTGGCTTTGAAGTAGGCTATCAATTTTCATTCATTCTGAAATAGGGGTATGGTTTAACACTCCTTGCTGCATTTGTGCACACCAATAGAAATTTTATGCAAGTATCTCATTTTTTCTGATCTAAATATCCCATTTCCCATAAATTGTTTCCCCAAATATTCTGTATCCCTTTACGTTTTTCCCTAAATACAGTATCTTGTATCCCAAAAACCTTTAATAAGGCCTGATTTATACTCCCCCATAGATGGAATGAAAGGATGAAATTGGTGAAACTGTCTTGACTAATAGAAGCCCCATTAAATTAATACCTGCATGGCAGTGTGCTTGGTACTTTACTGGCTAAGATTCTAGATCAATTGAGCCCTAAGTCGTTGTGAGTTGTTTTCTAAGGTAATGTGCTTTCCCATCACAGTGTGTTATATCTCCATCCAAGATCTTCTTGGCAATGCCAGCCATATATTTAGGTGTATACAGAATTAACAACAAATTCTCTAATTGACTTGCAAATCAAACTTTCTTCAATACTCTCAGGTCATAAGTGCTACAGTGTATTCAAAAAGATCTACTAGACAAAGCAAAAACCAGTTGTCCAATCAAGAAAGAATTTTTTTTTGTAATTTGTTTATTTTTTCAACAATGCACTGTAGTACTTAGGATACATTACATACAGTCACCTAACTTACAAAAAAAAGTTACAATACTTAGAATAAATTACTTACAGTAACTTCCTTACAATACACGTTACAGTACTTACAATATATTACTTACAATAGCTTGATTAATGCACACTTTACGGAAAAATATTAAATACATTTAGCAAAATTATATTCCACTGAAAACTCTAACCATCCAATTAAATGAATCCACACAACTTGTTTTAAATAAGGCCAAACCTGTGACCTTAACTATTGAATGTGAAGATCCATGCAGCTGAACTTACAGGTCCTAGAAGGTGGAACAAAAATTTTTCTTTGAATATGAATGAAGACTCCTGGAAAAAAGCATTTACCTTCCTCAAAAATCTAGATGCAAAGAAACCAAGTTGAACTGAAGATGTTCAGTTTAAGCTGATTCACCACATTATAGTAACTGAAAAAGAGCTTAATACCATTTTGGCATCAAACCAGATGACGACTGCTTATACTGTGGAGAAAAAGATTCCATTGATCATTCGTTCTTAGATTGTCGTTTTGTAATTTCCTTCAATACTGAGGCAATCAAAGGGTTCAATGCAAGTAATAATTCAAGGTTCAACCCATCTACTGAAGAAAAACCTTTTAGCTTAATCAAGGGTCTGCACAAGAAAGAGCTAGTAAAGAAATGTAACTTCACGATGCTATTCATGAGGTACTATATTTATAGCTGCAAATTACATGACAAACCAATAATAGATACTTTGTAAACAAAGTCTTACTAAAATACAAAATAGAAAAACTTTAGAAGATACAAAAAGCTGCCTCTCCAGTAAAGCTGCATCTTTCATTTTAACGCAATGGATGCTACAATCTCATGAAGTACGCTAGAAAGTAATAATTGCAATAATTGTTAAAAGTGTATGTATTTGAATAGTAAGAAGTGCGAATAATTAGATACAAAAAATTGTCCTCCCAACAGATTTGTATCTTTTTTTATTATTATTTTATTTCTCCTAAACAAGAATCAGCAGTATTAATGATAATATCTATTTAATTTATTTTATCACAATATTGTGAAAAAATAAAGGATCTCACAAAAAAATCGCAGTGTGATGATTAACTGGTATTTCAAGTAGGGTAGCTAGTAGCAGTATACTGTCTACTCTGTGCAAGAGAATCTGAAATTGAGTGCTGGCTTGTGAGGCCTTTAGGCTCGAAGTAGGTTACATTTGAGTTCTCCTCTGATTACTACTAACAATTTCTCATTTAATATGTGATTATTGATTGCAGGCATGATTGCTTAATAATCGTGGACACAGTTGCCTCTCTTGGTGGAACACCTTTCTTCACAGATGACTGGGAACTGGACTGTGTCTACTCAGGTTCCCAAAAGTGTCTTGGAGCACTTCCTGGAATTGCACCAATTACATTCAGTCCCAGAGCCATGTAAGTGTTCGTCTACGCATGATATAACTTAAAAGAAACTTGGATTGTGCAAAAGATGTTCCGAAGTAATATGTGCTTCTGATGATGTATATCCATGGCATCTCTGCTGGTCTTATCAAATTCATGTTTTTGTAAGATGATTTATGATGCTTTTACCAAACCACTGTAACAGAGCACAATGTAGATGCTAACCTGATGATGAGTTTATCCTCAGATTATCAGGGAGTGGTACATGTAATGGTAAATGTGGCCCTCAGTGAGAAGGCAAGACTTGCAGGGTTTTTTTTGTGAGCCCAAGGCATTTCTGACTTTTAAATTGCAAGACTCATGAAATTTGTGAACAATAATATTGGCTTGCCAAATATTCAAAATTCAAGATTTGGATTGATATTCAACAAGGTTTATTTGAACTGCAAAAATTACTAATTACTACTTAAACAATAAATAAATAAATGAAAAATACATACAGTTGCTGGTCACCCAAAATAACTAAAAAGCTAAACTAGTTGGGTGACCACCATTTATTAATTAATTTAAAGTAAATATAAGGTCAGAAAAGAGGCATTTTACATTTTACACACTTAATTAAGGAAGTAGATTACAGAACAAATAATTCTT
>OMLO01002098.1_pt1 | contig 15839 bp, 19 predicted proteins | sample 1674811 | NCBI WGS metagenome assembly OMLO01 (sample SAMN06265003, study PRJEB25207) | coral metagenome | isolation source: Coral host | place: Mexico:La Bocana,Puerto Morelos, Mexico | collected 2008-11-13 | reverse complement strand
ACAGGGTGCATCGGAAGTTGCCCGGGCGAATCCGGGTGCGCCGTGGAAGCTCAGCTTTGATGCAACCCAAAATGGTTCAGGGCATGAAGACTCGCCAAATCCAAAGGCGGAGGTGCACTCACTGGGGGAATGTGGTGAGGTGATGTTTCAAGTTGACTTTATTTTTGATGCCCAAAGTTGAGCCAATGCCTTTTGTTTACCCCGATCCTGTGAAGAGTCACTAGTATCAAAACATGTTTCAAAAACAAACGTCCCCTCAACTATACCTCATTGCTTTCCCAAAATCATTATCTCTGACAGGTGCAGCCCAAGACGGGTTTCAACAAAGCCCTCAGCATGATGAACTTGGAAGAGACCCTTGAGGAAGGCGCTAGCGATGGTCGGCATCCTCCATGTAAGAAGCCACGTCGCACCAAGCAAACTCTGGAGGGCCTTGATTCACCGGATGTTGTTGGGGACCAAACTGATTCTTGCCATGATGTTTTGAATGATAACTTCAGCACCATTCTTTTCCAAAAGCAGAAATATCAAATCTGATTGCTTGATTGCTGTTCTTTTTTTGTTTGGTGAAAATCCCAAGGATGTTTAAAACAGGCATCTTTGATATGGTAGTTCGTATGAATGCAAAGAGATGTAAATCATTCTTTGCCCAATAGAAGAAACCTCAAAGCTGATTGCTATTCGTTTTTGTTTGATGAAAATCCTTCGGGTTTAAAAAGCATCTTTGATATGGTAGTTCGTATGAATGCAAAGAGATGTAAATCATTCTTTTCCAAAAAAGAAGAAACCTCAAATCTGATTGCTACACGATGTAATTCCTTCACAAAGTTGTTGTAGAATCTTTTTGTATCTTTCACATTTACGCACTTCAACATTCCTACAAATCCATTCGCGTTTCCTTGTACATATTCGTACTCATATACATATACATTTACACTTAACATGCATGCATAGATACATATATACCTACATACCTACATGCAAACCACTGACTGCCAATTCCCAGCTGGGCAACAGCAAACACCTTTCATTTAGGCGAAGAAGATGGCTGCTCTCAGGGCAAAGGACAAGGGAGTTGGAGATGTCGCTACTGATCAAAATGTTTTGAGTAAATTCCGCGAATATGACTTGGAAGAGCTAGGCATCCCTGTGTCAGCACGTCCACGTGTGAATAGCGTTTACACTGGCCAACATGGGTACACAATCCGCTCCGCACGTGGTGGAGCCACCTGGTATTCTAAATTGGTATCTGTTTTTTTTGGGAAGCCAGGCCATGGTAAGAAGTTCCACACCAAAAATCATACGCCAAGCACGAGGGATCCAGAACTTAACAACACAGCTGTTTTTCACCGACATAATTTGTGAATAACTTTGTTGTGAAATCATTCCCCTAGAACCCACAAACCATCCTTGGCTTTCAAGCTGACCTGTCCATGCTTGAGCGCCCAGGCCATCGAAGTGCTGCTCAAATCGCGAGCCTACGTCATCAAGCGTTTGGACGAGGTTGATGGAGCTACGGGGTCTAGTGACACTCCGGGGAAATTGGGCCAGGTCACCTGGTCCAAATATGGTGGACCCAGCAAAGCATGGGCAGTAGCAGTGGCAAGGGCTGGATTTCAAACATAGGTCAACTCTTGACCCGAATGTGGGGTGTTAATGTCAGGTACTAGGAGAATATTTCTGAAGATTGGATAATCTTTCTCAAAAGAAAACATAATCAGGATTTTCAAAGACTGGACACTATTTCTGTGGTGTTTTTTTGCTCCTGGGAAACTGGCATTGCAAAACCGGGTTACGCAGTTTGTCAAAGTAGCTGCTTCCTTAGGACTTGGAGGTAGACTTTGATCAAGTTATGATCTAGGATTGTAGGGCCTTCAGCGTGATGGAACACGCTGCCACGGCAAGCAAATGATTCCTGCGTGCGAGCTTGCAGCAACAAAGTGTTTGATGTTTGATGGTTTTGATGTTCAAATAGTGGATTGTTTTGTTCACAAATGAATCACATGGGGCCCCTACAACTATAGTCAAAGAAATAGTCACCTGATTTCTACATTGCTCTTCTCCAGGTACTGCTTCGCAAACAACGTGTCTTCACCGACAAGGACACACTTACCGGGTGGGATATTGAGTGGAGTAATGAATCCGTTTTAGCCACCTGATCCAATTGAAAGAAAACATATGCATTCTTTAGAAATTTGTTGCTCAAGGTTGGAAATCGCATTTCAACTTCGCTATGGGAAAAGCTTTGCGTGGCAAAAAAAATTTGTCCACCATTAGGAAGGATTTGCCCTTCCGTGCCGATGATGGGCCAGAGTCTGGGTCACTTCCCCGACGTATGCGTGATAGGCAAAGGACTTCTATCATGGCTGGACTCAAGCACATTGGTGCCCCTATTGAGCCATGTTTGCAACCCATTGTTTTACTGGCCCCCCCTTCAATTGGTGTTGCCACTTGATTTGGGGATACCAAAATGTTTTGTGAATTCCTCATGATGAAGGTCTAACCCAATTCAGATTCACAAAGATTGTATGGAGAGTTTATTGAGGTTTCACTGTTTAGTTCCTTTGTACGGGGTATTGGTCTGAAATGGCACCAACACTTGTCAAATGAGGCCATCGCAACACTCGTGTCCCTCATCTTTGCTGTCCCTTCTTTGTCATGGGATAGGCCTGAGCAGCATTTTGAGGCGTTCAGCGGCCAGATGGAGGTCACGAAAGCCGAATGGCGCGTCCTTAGGATAGGTTCAAAGCTACCTCTCAGAGGTTCAAACCAAAACCCACCAAATGTTTAATCAAATATGTGTATTGCACTTTACAACGAGATATATCTCTATCTCCTGTGCGTATACTGGTAGAAAAAGTTGATACTGTAGATGGAAAAAATCCTGCATCGCTTAGGATGCCCGAATTGTATGTTTTTTACCGGTATCAAGACCTTTTTGGCGCAGAATATTTTCCATCAATCGTATGGCTTTGAACCTCTGGGTCAGGTGAGTAGGGTTTGGCTTAGATTTTCTGTTTAGTTCATTTTGGGAAAAACAAGTAAGCAAGTAAGTAAGTAAGTAAGTAGGTAAGTAAGTAAGTAAGTAGGTGCATATGTGAACGTGTGTTCCTCGCAAATTTACAGTATCCAAGGCCGGCAGAAGCGCAGTACCGTTTGACTTTGCGTATGACAACATCAACATGAACTTGCTCACCAACGAAGGATTTTCTAACGCACTATTTCACGCGTGCAACTTGGAGATTGGATCTGGCCATGTCACGGCGCCAGTGTGCAGTACGTGGGTATTTATGTTTCTTGACCTTCAGTATAAAATCATTGACTCGTGTTGAATACATTCAACAAAACTAGTTTGGAACAAAAGTCTGCTTAAGCTTGGGGGAACCAACTTAAACCCACCATCTGAAAAGTGGTTAAACCGCCCAACCGTTGCCCAGGAGCAGAGGCAGCACATTGCGGTCCAAGTCTCGGCCACTAGGTCGACGTGACAGCCTGGCTGTCCGGGAGGGGAACCTCCTGACAGTCAGAGCTCTCATCCTCTTAATCATATGCACAGCAAAAGGAATTTGGTGGGTGCTTGAACAACCATCAACGAGCATAATGGAGTACCACCCATTATTTCAGGAGCTTTTAAAGATGATCACAGTGCATAAGAAAGGCATAGCTATGAGTTCGTTCGGGGCTCCGACAAAGAAGCGTACAACTCTCTACAGTAGAACCTTGTCTAAGGTACAGTACTTTCCTTTTTGAAATTTTCAGGTTGTTAAACCACTGCACAAGTTCATATTCATATTTCGGCCTATCAACTATTGTTGTGCAAAGTTGGGAAATCAAAAACCCCTGAAGGCCATGCTGAGATTGATGATATTGACCAGTTCCAAGTACCAGAGCATTTGGAATCCAAACAAATGGTAATTCGGTATACCAACAGCAAAGGCGAGTCTCGTTGCTGCGGTGGCAGGGATTTAAAAGGCTCACAGGCTTATCCGAAGCAGTGGCTTTCAAAAGATAGTACATTTTTTTCAACCTCTTAGTGTGAATCTCAATTTTAACCACCCATCTCAATTTTAAGTGTTTGGTCTTCCTGAATTTCGTGTCTCTGTCGCCTCCACTCAGGTTTGCGGATGCTCTTTCGAAATGCAGAACCTTGCACGCACGTCGGAACTTGAAACGTGCCATGAAGTTTGTACGGACTGCGATGAAAACCGAGAACAAATATAATATGAGAGCTCGGAAAAACCGTGCTTGGGTAGCTGGAGGAAACCTTCAGCCTATTTTTGACTATTTGACTTCCAAATAGGTATCATTGGTCATGTGAGATATGATGACATGGGTTGTGCGCTGATGTGGGAAGTTCATCAAAGTGCACAGTATACCTACTATGTGAACCCCTTGAACAATATCCAAATGATGCCCCTGAAGAACAGCTCCCATGGTTAATTGCTCATCATGTTTGTTATGTACCTAAGTTTTTACAGCAACTTCCATCCCACATCAAAGGTTTACGCACATACCCACTGAACTTTGTAATTCACGCAGCGGTGAAGTGGTGAAAGGTTTGCAAAGTCATCACACACTGGAAAGTCTTTTGTACGATGAATGATGTTGCAGGATTAACAGAACCTGCAGGGGGAGTTGATACTTCACGCCGAGTCAAAAGATGTCCAAAGTCATCACTGGGAAATCCTCTTTGTGGTTAATGCTTCAAGCTTTGCTGAAACCTGGGGAGTGTTTGGAGTATTTGTACTTAAGGCTGATGTAAAACATTTCAAAGTCATCATTGTGAAATTCTTGTTGACATTTCCAAAGTCATCACTCAAAAATTCTTTGTATGATACCCTTATACCCATGATGAATCTATAATGGACCCTCCTTCCAGGAGCATGACCCGCCTGTTCCTGAAGCGCAGCTTTGGCGCAACTTGCCTGTTTGGGCAAAAGCTGGTGTGGGCTGGGCAGAGACTGGGTTGAACCCTTTTTTTTTGGTGAAAAAAATCATAATTTCACTAGTGCGATTTGGAGAGAAAATCATGCGAGTTGTTGCGAAACTGTGCGATTTGTAGGTCCACCCTGATTTCATTGATTTTCCACCTTTAAAAGAGTGGTAACCCTATCAATTCCAACTTTGTCAAACCTGCGAATTGCATTTCCCTATTTGTCAAACCTGCGAATTGCATCTGGATCAAAGAGTATTTAGCGGTTTGGAAGTTTGTGGGTCAGGAATAGGAAAACTGATCATGCCAAACCCCCCGAAGAAACGTGTCATGAGTAAGTCCCCACCGGATGGTGACGACAAAGCTACTACCAGAAAATCAGCTTTGAGAAAGTCCACAGAGAAGGATCCAGAAAAGGGCGCCGACAGGGTTAAGTTTCTGTTGACTGAGAAGAATACCAAAAAGACCAAGGATGCTGCTAAGGTCGGTGAGAAGCGTTCAAAGTCTAAGGGTAATGAGGATGAGAAGGGCTCGAAGTCTTCCAAGGAGAAGGGTTCAAAGTCTTCTAAGGAGGAGAAGAGTAGGAAGGATGAGAAGGGCTCGAAGTCTTCTAAAGATGAGAAGGGTGCAAAGTCTTCGAATGAGGAGAAGAAGAAGAAGTCTTCTAAGGAGGAGAAGAGTATGAAGGATGAGAAGGTCTCGAAGTCTTCTAAGGAGGAGAAGGGTGCAAAGTCTTCGAATGAGGAGAAGAAGAAGAAGTCTTCTAAGGATGAGAAGGGTTCACAGTCTTCCAAGGAGGAGAAGTATCAGAAGGATGAGAAGGGCTCGAAGTCTTCTAAGGAGGAGAAGGAGAAGGCTCTCGAAGTGCAGAAGGCTGAAATCAAGGCCATCATAGAGAAGAAGGAAGATACAGCAAAGGAGAGTCAAACAAAGAAGAGGAAAAAAGAAGATCCAATCACGTTTGTTCCGTCCCAGAGGAGCAAAGTGGAGCACATCTTCAAGACCCCGACAAGGAAGTCTTCAGCTACAGGAAGTCTCTCTTCTTTGTCTTCCAAGGAGCGTGCAGAAGCACATCTGAGGTCTTTGGGGGAGATCTTGGAAACCACTGATGATGCCGATGCTTCATCCTGCCCTGCTACAGACCTAGAAAACTTCTTGGATGACATCGACGGAAAGAAAAGAGATGAAAGTTCTGAAGATGGTGAAACCGAATCTGGGGAAGGAGAAGAGGAAGAGGAGAGCGACGAAGAGCATGATGAGGACGCAGAGAAGAAGGACGAAAAACAGGAGGAGGATGACGTGAGTGAAGATGATGAAGAAGATGAAGAAGCTGAGGAGGAGGAGGAAGAGGAGGAGGTGGGTGATGACGAGAGTGATCAAGAAGATGCCACCGATGAGGAGAAGAGTGAAGATGAGAAAGAGAAACCAAAGCCTGACACCGAGTCCCGAGCTTTGGTGCCTTTCAAAGAGGAAAGGAACTCGTCTACACACAAACGTGAGTGGGACTCTTTCGTTCGACAATTGAAGTCCAACAATGGAAATGTGCCTTGCCAATTGAGCGAGTACGCTCAATCTGCAGCTTCGAAGAAGGACTTGTTCTCTATGTGGTTGGACAGTGGAAAAGATTGGTCAAGGTGTGCAATCACCTTGGAACGAAAGATAAATCAAAAGAATGAGGCAGAGAAGGGATGGCAAGCTATTCAAGGTCACCAATTGAAGCTCAAGTATCCCAACAATCCTGACAAAGCAGAGAAGATAATGAAAGCCAGAAGAGATGCAGGACTGTGGTACCAGGACGATGACTTTCCTGAAGACATGGACGAATCTTGATTAGTTAATTACTGTATGTTGGGGGTGTGGGTGGGTGAGAGTGAGTAAGTATGTATGTTTGCTTGTTTGTTTGAAAGGTGTTACAGAAAATGATTAGTGTATACGAACTTGATCTATTCTTTGATCATGATATCCAAATCTCTTCTCTTAAGTATACCTCTAGTCTTTCCTTCCATGAGCCCTTCCAAACCAAATTCACCGGCCCAAGGAAGCTTGGTACTTCATGAGACTGGGCAACTCTTTCAAAAGGAAGGATTGCACTGAGGAAGGCATATCTCTCAAGGCTGAAATGGATGAGGTCAGTCCAGACCTTCGCAATGCTCTCACTGCCGAAGACGGCATGTTCCGGCCTGGAGCTTTGCCCAAGATTGGAACTTCTTCTGCTGCAGGAAACAAGGAGATCCTCAATTCGATCGAGAAGGCAGCTGGCTTTGGTTGTGTCAGCTGGGGGGGTCTTACCAGGAAGTGCTTTTGAAATGATTGGAATGCTTCTGAAGTTACTTCTAAAGATGTTCAAAGCTTCTGAAGTTACTTCTAAAGATGTTCAAACCAACGTTGTAATATATGCAATTAAATTTGGTACCAACATCTTTCTGTCTTCTGGGTTAATCGCAGCTGGCTACAGGTGCAAGCCGTCCCAAAGAAAAAAACAAGAAAAGATGAGGATGAAAAGGCTGAAGAAGCGAAGCCCTTGAGTTGGGAAGAGAAAGCCCAACAGATCAAGGGAGACTTGTTGGTAGATAGTGCAAAGTGCAGGACAGAGTCGATCAAGCTCTCTAGCATCCCTTACGCGAAGGAATTGTCTTCCCAATTGCTTCAACATGCATCAAAACTTGAAGATCTATACAAGGGATTTCAGAAAGCTTTGGAGGACAACGCAGGTGAAAAGATCTTGAAGGGGTTGGTCAGCAAAGCAAACGATCTCTCTGCTTTCACTTCCAAGGCTCAGGCCTGGTTTTCTGTGTGGTACCGGTGCGATGGTGAACATCAAATCCCCAGCATAAATTGTAAGTCTATCCATCCATCTTTAAGGTATTTGGTCCCATTTTCCATTCTATTAGATTGCATCCCTTCTCGCATCATTGAAAAATAGCTTGCCCTGAAGGCTGCTTCGACGGCATTCTTGAAGCCACCGGCAAAGACCAAAAAGAAGGGCAATAAGTCAAAGGCTAAGGGGAAAACTTCCAAGGAGAAGGCAACTTCCTAAAAGGATATCAAGATTTTGATTGCTATTCCCAGGTGCTTTTGTATGCTCAGGGGTTGCAACAAGTGCTCATCATTTGTTGCTTTGACTTGACTCCATAGCAGAACCAACCAACATCGAAGTTGATAAATACTTTCCTGATTCATCACCAAGTTGAAAAATATCATTTTCCTGAGTCATCACCAAGTTGTTTTTGTTTGTCGAGAAGGTTGGGTTCCCCGGAGTCTTGTTATGTGAGCAGTTGGATATGTTCGTGTCACCTGGAAAAGAAAAATGTAGGCGGCACCGGATAGCTTCTTACAGCCTGGTTTCCACCTATATTGATTCAAGACTTATGGAAAAAAACCTGTGTGAAAAAAATCTATCTCATGTCTTTCTAGAGGCTGCTTTGAAGGCCATTCTCGTTTACTTGATATCTTACAAATTGATTTCCATCTGTATCAAGATTTCTTTGAAAGCCACACACTTTCTTACAGGTGTATACTTCTTTGAAGAGCATCCTGATTGATAACTCACTGACTTTTAGTTTGTTCGCAGTTTCACCTGCCAGGTGCCCGAACTTTCCACACCAGCGAAAGGCAAGCAGTGGAAGTGCCACCTTGGGACTGGAGTTTTTCAATGAACCCACTTGGATGTTTTCTTGAAAGATCTATAAAAATTGGATGGCCTTTATCAGAAATCTAAATTGAATGATGTGTTTTCAAACATCTAAATTGGATGATGTTTCAAAGATCGGATCATCTAATTGATCATGTTTTCCAATTTCTGCATTGGATGATGATTTTCACATGTGTAAATGAAATGATGTGTCTCAAAGATTGGATCATCTAAATTAGATGATGGGTTTTTCAAGCATCTAAATTGAAGCATGGCTTTGTCAAAGATCTGAATTGGATGGTAATTTTCGAACCTCTAACTTGGCCGTTGGGTTTACCAAAGACCTAAATCGGATGGTTTTTCCAAACATCTAAATTGAATGTTGATCTTCCAAAAATCAAAATCGGATGTTATCCTTTGAACCATCTAAATGGAAAATCCCTGTGTCAGGAAAAGACGGAGATTGGAGTCCTTCCCTGAATCCAAAACGGTGCACAAACTTACGGATTTGATTGGTAGAGGGAAGATTTCGATCGCTTCGGCAGCTGAACTGGCTTCCTCTATTGTTTCTTGTTAAAACCACTTTCACTTCAAGTAAAATTTGACCAACTGCCTTATCTATCTGTTTCTCGGATATGTTTTGTTTTCAGCCAGTTTTGGTGGCATCAAAGGTTCAAGACCATCCTGAACTTCCCAATCCTGCTGTTCGCGCTTTTGCAAGCTTGGGCTGTGACACCAAGTTTGGCGGTAACCTCGAGCGGGACTTGCACAGGTGGTTGAGTGGGCTGTACAACTTCAGACTCCAAGCTTACACCATTTATTTGAAGCTCCAGGAGTCTTGGGGGAAATGTTTGATGAGTAAGTTTGTCTTTCATCCCCTCTAGTGTAAACAACCGTAAAGCTTTCATCCTCAGCTTACATTGGTTTCATTTGCAATGTGAAAGATCTTAGGTAAATGGAAAGACACCTCGACGAACTCCAGTCAAAGTCTTACTGGTGCACGAAGTACTTGATGCGCTAGCCAAGTGTTGCACCCCATATTCCTTCAGCTCTATTCTTTTGGGGAACATGGACAATGTGGCTCGGGCTGCCTTCTTCGAGCATCTCCTAACGCTGGGTCCATGGAAATCGCATCCAGTTCTTAACCAACCAGGTATGGACTTTGAGAGGTTGGTGCCAATAACCATACACGCAGATGGTGCGCAGTTTTATCGGGATGATGAAAATTTCGTTTATAGCTTTGGATCAGCTTTTGGAAGCAAAGGCAATGTGAAAGATGTCCTCCTAACGAAATTCCCCCTAGCAATCATCCCAGAGAGATTCATGCAAGATCATGATGCCCCTGAGTTGCACTTTGTTTTTTGGAGGAAGTTTTTGCGTCAGTGGAAGTGTACATAACTGCTTTAAGGAGTATGTATCAAACAAAAATGTTTATCATTTCTATACGTGTATGGTTGAACTTATTTGTTGGTTACTCAGTCAACTTCAAGAAACACTCTCTAAGATCCTAAGATGTTTCATGTATGGAAACCTGCAACCGCTTTATCCTATAGTACATCTCCTCAGTCAGTGCCCCGTCAGGTTCGTCAGCATGTCAATGAAGTCATTGCCGAAGTGACATCATGGTCAATGACCATTGCTGCATCAGGCTGCGCGCCTTGTGTTGGTTTCTATGGTGAAGAGTTTGATAAAGGGTCATACCGGTATGGTTTCGCTGGTCAAGAGCTAGCTATGGGATGGAGGTGTTTTGGCTGGGTCTTAGTATAAGTTTTTGATGTCATGGGGAAATATTGCTTTTGAAACCTGATCTGATTGTAAACCTCAACAGCCCACTGCTGGGCATGTCATCTAACTCAGGGCCTGCTACTTTGCAATGAAGGCGGACTTGAAGGCCAGGGTCTACATCCACAAAATGCATCGGAACTATCAGTGCAACATGACCCTTTCAATTTGTATCCATCAGATTTTGTGGTGTTTAGTGAAACCAATTCCCCAAATTTTGTCTCCAACTTTGTTTTTTGAATTGGTGGGTTTAAGAAAGCAACTAAGGATGTGTGACCGGTGTTTGGCCTGCCAGGGGAAAGGGGCCCCGAAAGAAATGAACTATAAGAATTTCAGCAGTACAAAGGCATGGGACTTAACCACCATTTATCACGAAGGATATTTGGAGTTGGACAAGTCAAACCTTACCCCATGGCTATGTTTGCCGGGCTTTACCATTTGGAGCATGTCGTGGGACCTCCTACACAATGTTTTTCTTGGAACTGGGAGGGACCTCATTGCTAGTGGTATTCGAGCTTTGGTGATGCAGGGTTGCTATGATTCTTTGGGTCTGGGTGGAATTGACAGCATTCTATCACACATTGATTCCAAAGTACGGCAATCATGCAAAAGCTTTAAGTCTCTTGTCATTCCCAGTAAATGTTTTTTTCCCAACGGGGTACAGAACAAAAAGCACTCATTTGTTTGTAGTTTTTTTCACCTTGTTACCTGTGTAAGGTTACCATTTCCAGCTAAGCCAGAAATCAGCCTTCACAATCTGAATGGAGAAGATGATTATTCAGAGTTGTCATCAAGATTCAAGGGTTCAGCAGTAAAAACTTTGGTGTGGTGGCTGGCTCGTGAGACTCAAACATTTGCAGACACCATGCCTGAGGATGCTTTGACCTTTGCGTTAGTAAGTTGTACCAACTGATGTTCTAAAGAACTTGGATTTTCTTTCTGGGGTTCCAGCCACCTTGTGTACCTCAAAACGCTTTTGTTGAAAACCCTCCCAAGGACAAAATTGTGAACACCTTAGCGGTTTGTGTGTACCACCTTCAGCGGTTCTTCGAAATCCTCGACGCAGGGGGCCTTGTTCTGGCAGACTGTGAGGCTCAGGAAGCAGCCCAGTGCCTGCAAGTTCATTTGAAAACATATGGTGTACTTTCAGACCATTTTTTCAAACGTAGAATCATGATGTTCAAGATCCGATGCAAAAGTCACTATTTGTGGCATGTAGCGTTTGAGGTTGAGGTTTTAAAAATAAACCCCAACCTTTTTCACACATTCCAAGAGGAATCATTCCTCGGCAAAATAAAACAGATAGGGGTCAAGTGCCACGGTAGGAGTTGCTGTCATAGACTGCTTCAACGCTACTTTTTGTGTTTAGCACTTTTTTTGGAAGAGTGTAGAAAAGCTGAAACGGAGTGAGCAACAAGTGATGTAGAACAAAATGTATTTCTCATCCATTAATTCACAGTTCTTTTGTTTGGTTGTCACTCCCTTGGTTTGGGGCACGGGCCAAAAAAGGCCATGTGATTGAAACTTGAAACGTGTGGGGGCGAGCCTCCAGAATCGATGCATCCATCAGCGATGACCGAGGAAAACCGGTTTGGCAAGTACAGTCATGTTGGCTGAATGCTTGGGACGTTGGTGTTTCTTTGTTTGGTATTCCCTAGTTTTTTTGATATGTTGTAGGTCCTTGTTGGTTTGAAATGGAGTTTTACATCACAATGGCACAACTGAGCGAGGAAACTGGCGATACCCCATGTTTGCAAAAAACCTGTTCCCCCAAATACCTCAAAATCTTTAAGGGACACGAACAAGGGTTGAACAAGAACTTCATGTATATTTTTTGAAAGGGCCCCGAAGATTTGAGGGACAAACGTTGGAAGAAAAACCATTTATGAAAACCATTCTTCCCAATAATACCGGTTGGGTGCCTTAAACTTGAGGCGACAAAGGTTAAAAAGAACACATCATATTTGAAATTTCTCCACGTATAGAAATATTGATTGGTGGTTTTTGGGGTCAAGGTTTAGAAAAAACCTGTTTCTCCAATGTTTGAAAACATGTCTTGCATGCTAGAACATGTCGGAAACTTTAAAGTGGCAAAAACGTTCTGATAAACAAGGCAGTGTTTATATTTTCTTACCGCACATATCTATATTTGTTAATATACTGAAAATATGTCGGTATATACACGTGCTGTTTGGTTTTCAACATAGATGCAAACGGCAATGGCGCAAATCGCACCGGTCAAATGGGAAATGCCACCCTCCCACCCTCCCCATGCACTGTAGGACTTGAGGGTATAGCAGCTCTATGCATTCAGCTTAATTATCATGTAGCCATTGGCTGCGCGAACGGGGCTGTTGCAAACGGCAACGTGTGATATAGAGTACATAGGACTGCATGTAGCTTGCATGCAGCACTTTCTTCCTTTTTCAAAATGCCACACCATGAACCATGATTCTTTCATCCCGGCTTCGGTTGCGCAAACGCCACCGGCGCAAACGGCAAAATGCTTCAAATATTCTATTATTATTCTGTCTGTTCCTTTCCATGATCGGTCTTCTTTTTCTAGCATCCTCACGCTTATATTTGTCAATAGAGAACGTAAACGCCATCGCCGCACACGGCAATATTTAATTTATCTACAAATTTCTGTCATTCTTTCTTTATTCCAGCCTTTTTGTAATTTTTATTTTTTTCCCTGTTTGTCTTTGTATTTGCTATACTCTGGCGCAAACGACAAGATCCCTTGTAATTTGATGTTTCATGTCTGTTCTTTTCTATCTGTTTGTATCTATTCTGGTCTGGTCTGCTTTGTCTAGCATCCTCTCAATTTGCAATCTTTACAAACGCAAACGCCACCGGCGCAAAAGGCAAGAGCGCATACAATTTCACATGCAGTTGTATAGCATTTTCTGTCTATTCTTCTCTTGCCCACCGTCTTTAATTTTACACATAAAATACTTTTGGTCAAGCCTGCAATCTTTGTAGATAATGAACGCAGACGCCACCGCCGCAAACGGCAACATTGCCATGCTATGCCCATGTTGGTTCTTTCTATTTCTGTCAGTATTTCTCATAATCTTTTTCTTTTCTGTTTTTTGTTTTCTATTTTTGTCACATTTTTCTATTCTTACATGAAACATGGCGCAAACGCCACCGGCGCAAACGAAAAGATTGGCAGCTTTTGTTATATTTTGCTTCTTTCTGTGAATCTTTCCATTATTAGACTCTTCCACCTTACTATGCCTTATCCTTCTTGTGTGCACCATGCATCTTAATTCAAAAGGAACAAAGATAACTGTAAATAATCATAAATACATGTAAGGTGAATCCGACTCATACGACATGTCTCTGATACAAACGACATCGTTTTATTGAAACCATGTCGTTTGTAGAGGAAGCTGTCCTTTGTGCAACGTTGGATCCTCTAGGTGGTGCAAGTTGATCCCCGCGTGGTGGAGAATGGCGTCACGGGCGATGTGGAAGGTGGGGACCGCTCGTTCTGGAGAGGTGAGGAGGTAGACGTCGTCTAAAAAGGCGAGGCAGCCGTCGCCTGGCGGGATGGCCTGCTGGATGGCCGTGAGCGCTGGGTGCAACGCTGCGGCGAACAAGCAGGGCATTAAAGGGTCGCCTTGCTCGCCGCCCTCGCCCTGAGCGACGTGGTGGGCAGTGCGATGGCGGTCGTACCAAACGTAAGAGCTGGGCGAGGAGTAGAACTGCCGCACGTACGGAAGGAGGCCCGTGAGGTTCGGGTTACGGTGCAGGGCGGCGAGGATCGCGGCCCGCGAGACGTGGTCGTAGGCGCCAATGCCGTCGATGCTCACGACTGTGGCCTGGTCATCCAGGGCCAGCCGTGCTCGGACCGCCCGTGTGAGTGCCTCGGCACCTGCCCGTGTGGAGAGCGCAAATTGGTGTGGTGCGCAGGCGGCGTCAAACGCAGCGCCGAAGGTTTGGGCCAGCGTGCGGGAAAGGAGCCGGCGGAAGGTGTCGCCGAGCACGAGGCCCCGGACGCGTCCGTCGCCTTTACGCAGGGCGACCATTCGGCCGAGGCGAAGGGCGTCGAGAATCGGGGGTGGGACCGTTGCATCGACGAGTTGCTGCGCCGCCCGATGGAGTAAAGAGAGATCGTCCTCGCTGTTGAGGAGGACACGGAGGTGCGCGTTGGTGCACCCTGAGCCGCCACACTACAGGCCCAGCCGGCCGCCACGCCCGCAGGTACGGCCTCGCATGCTGAACCCAGCACCGCAGCACGGTGCACGAGGGCAGTTGCGTTAGCTCACCAGGGCGAACTCTCGGCAGCAAGCCACGCCCTTACTTCCGACCCACTGGCCGACAGCACCCTCGCCACCCTGCAAGCCCTGCGCGATCGCCCCGCGCGGCCAGTTCATCCCATCCCCGCCGCACACCTGACCGAGCCCGGCCCGGGACACGCCCTCTCAGCTGAGCTTTTCATCACGAACCTCCAACGCGCCCGGAGAGGCGCGGCTCCTGGAGCTGGAGCCAGCGGCCGGCCTGGAAGCTGGCCGCACGACGCCGGAGTTCGGCGGTCGGGACTTGGGCGTTCCCGCAGGGGCGGTGGGGGAGCATTCGAGGCCCGAGGAGGAAGAGCTTCCAGCCACGTTCGCACTGGATGTCGTTTGGTTGGCTGCTAAGAAGAGCTTGTAGGCCTTTTCGGAAGGCAAAGGCAAGGATACCTTGCAAGGGTCGGGGCGGGCGCTGAAACGTATAGACCCGATGGCGGAAGGTCTCCAAGAGGTCAACAGCGTCCAGGCTAGCAAGCCCCGCTGCGATAGCTGCGGCGGAAGGCTCTAGAGGAGAGGCAAGGGCAGGCACGGCGGCGGAGGGCGGCTGGGCAGGCGTTGGCGTGGTGGCGCGGGGATTGACCGTGCCTCGTCCGCGGCCCCCGCGGCGTGGTGCCCGGGCGCGGCGAGCGGGATGTGGGTGGCTGGCACGGCGAAAAGTATCCGCCTGAGCCGCCAGTTCCGCCGCAAAACGGAGGCCGCCGTAAAGTTGGAGCAAAGTTTCCTGGCCGGCAGCAGCGATATAGCCGTCGGGATCCTGTAAGGTTCGGACGACCCAGCCGAGGTGCAGCTCTGTTCCTCGGGGTAAGGATTGAGTGGCCGCAGTGAGGCGGGCGACTAGTGCAGGGGCTCCTGCAGATGTGGAGTCCAGGAAGGCCGTCTGCAGTTGTGGGGCTGGGATGGGTGGGGCCGCTGCCAGTCGTTGGCGGGCAGGCGTCCACCAGGAGGCTGCTGCGTGCCAGTGGGCAACAACGGAGTCTGGCATGTCACCAGTAGCTGCGTGGAGTAGGGGGCAATATAGCCAGCTGTTGTAGGGAGAGTTAATGGGGTTAGATGGCGGCCCGCGGCGGCGCCAGGACCCGTCCTCTGCGTGATCCGGCGCCATGGCAGGTCTCTCCCCTGCGGGGGCGGAGGCCGGGGGCGGTGCAGTTTCGACTTCGGAGTCTTGGAACGGATTGATGCCGAGCTGGTTGCA
>OMLO01002097.1_pt1 | contig 15844 bp, 6 predicted proteins | sample 1674811 | NCBI WGS metagenome assembly OMLO01 (sample SAMN06265003, study PRJEB25207) | coral metagenome | isolation source: Coral host | place: Mexico:La Bocana,Puerto Morelos, Mexico | collected 2008-11-13 | reverse complement strand
TTTGCGATCAACTTTCCCAAAACCACTCTGGTGCGCAATTATATATTATTCCACTTCATAATTTGTGAAGGACAGTCCATTTTCTATTCTTTTCCGCAAATTTACGGAATGCAACATCGATTTAATTTAACGTCATTAAGCAGAAAGAACAAAGACTTGAATAACGTTTTAATATCATAGAATTTAATAAAAGGAAATTCTAAAGAACACTTGATTTTGTAATTTTTTGTAACGTAGTACTAGAAAGGGGCTATCGTGCACAGCGAAAAACACTTATTAATTTTCTAATTTAATCGCATAAGTCGGAAAAAAACCAATATATTTGCCTATCATAAGAATGCTTAGATCTAAAAGTTTCAGCATTGACAGAAGTGTTTCATTAGTGGTGTTTAGGGACGATCATGGTGTTTAAGTAAAGATAGATTAATTGCAATACAAGGCATTCCCACCTTTGTAAAAATCCACATGAAAGTTGAAATAAACCCAAACTACTTCTTCAAATCCACACTTGCGGTCTGGTTAGGAAAGGACCTTCCATAAATAAGTCAAAACTAGTCAAGTTAGACAAATAGATTAACAGCCAATATAAAACGATGCTGATCTTAACCCTTTGAAAATTTTTTGAGAAACGATAATTGTAGTAAATTGTTGTTACGTTTGTTGTAACATTTGAAGATTTACGAATGCTATCGAACGGACGTGGAGAAGTCTTCTCTTACCCTTTCCCTTGTCTCTAGGTCTTTTTGAAAAAGTAATAACATTAAATTAATTGCTGTTTTTTTTACCTCTTGTATATTGCACATTGCTTAAGGCTTTAACCGGAAATATGTCTCTAGAATCCATCTTTCTCTGCAATAATTTAGGTTTTAGTAAGTTAGGTCTTTGTCATATCCCTTTGAATTACGCCAAATATTCAATTTTGACCTGTAGCATCACGCTGAATGTCTTCAAATAGTTGATAATCGACCTTCCTTTTATTCAAGTCTGGTTTTCTAAATCGCGTTTTAGAGGCTTATCAATCTTAAAAAATATCGATGTATAGCAACCGATTTGAGCTTATTGGGTAGAGGCAAAAATTTAAATAAAAAATGTCAGGTCTTGTGCGGATATTTATCTTCTTGATAAAGCAGTGCCTGGTTAATTGTTTGATGTCAGACACCTCGTTGATTATTCAACCTCCTTTTTGATACATCTTTAGCCCTTTTATTTGTAATTATTGTTCCAAATTATTTGCTTTAAATCTTTATTTCATGTAGGTGGAGAGTAGCTACCAAAATCTAGATAAGCTTAGATTAACATCCAGTTTTGTAATTTTTCAAACTTATTGCGACAGTCCAGGGATGCGACGACGCCATGGCAATATCATTTGTCTTTTATTTAATTAATATTGTGTTGTATAAATTTGTCGAAAGATACCTTTGAAATCAGAGATGCTCGTCTTCGTAAATTGAAACTGAGTGAGTCCTGGTCAGTTCAATCTCAATTTTATTTAAGAAATGGTGGGCGATCTGTTCAAATAAACTGATTCCAGTGTTAACTCTTATTCTTCGTAAATTTGAATAAAAAGAATAATTATTCAGTTCTCATCACTTTAGCACAAGTTTAGTACAAGTAAATTAAGAAAAGAACGAGCATTAAAATGAAGTAGCAGAGTCATTTCTCCTCGAAAATCAATCTCGACTAGAAATTTAAGATACAAGCTAAAAAATTCTAAAATCATTCTGGTAATATTACCGATGTCGTATTGGTTTGACAGGTCATCGGTCAAAGTGAAAAGGATCGACCAAAACTGAAAAAACACAGCTGCCACTTAAATCTCCGATTGTCTGTTATGTTAAAAAGATGCTTGCCTTCTTAAACTAACACTTTTAAACGAAAAAAAAGAGGACAAAACTGATAATCAAATCAATTACAAAAAAGATACAAATGTATTATTTTTAATATTAATTGCAAAGATAAAATCGCCAGGGCCAGTAAAAAAATATGCTTCAGGTTTAAATTGGGCGATTTAGCACAAAAAACGAAAAATAATTTATTGGCATCAAAGATTCAACAACAATTATTTTTTGACAGATTGTAGCGATAGAAGAATCAAAGAAAGCAGCTAAATGCAGCTGGTGGTTTTGATTCCTGATTGCGTTAGATATTAAATAGGATGTTTGCTTTCTTAAGCTAACAGTTACGATTTGCGAGCGATAAACGTGTAAAAAATTACAAAAGGAGTTAAGTTAAAATTCATTGTTCTTTAAACGTGCTGGCGAAAAACCAACCTATCAGTCTGGTGGAGATGGAAGATGACTTTTATGATCCGTTAAGCACGCCTTGGAAAGAAGCTAACTTTGATCTCAAGTATTTTTGGGCGGTATTCGTTGTATTTACGGCAGTAGCCACGTTGTTCTCCAATTCCTTGGTAGTCCTTGCAGTATGGAAAGACCCAAACAGAAACTTGCAGCGGGCGCCATCCAATATTCTTATCGCGAGTCAGGCTGTAGCAGATTTTTTTGTGGGTTTAGTGCAAGAACCATTATGTGCTTGGTGGATTTTAACATTTTCCTCTAAAGCTGTTCATTCAATTGAAGCTGTGAGCTCACTGTTTCTGGTATCTTCGCTCTTTCATGTGGTTGCTTTGTCGTTCGATCGATACATAGCCGTGGCGAAGCCATTACAGTACAGCGCAACAGTGACAAAGAAACGAGTGTTTGTGTGGATTCTGATAATCTGGGTCTCTAGTAGTATCTACATGTCGTATCGCACGGTGTTAAGGGAACTTAACTACCCGATCGTGCTTATAAATGTCATATCTGGCGTGCACACCGTGTTGCCGTCAATCAGCAGCGTTGCGTTTTACTTTCGTCTTTACTGCGTCGTAAGAAGGCATCGAAAGAGCGCCGCATTGAGCAACCTTGACGAATCAGGAAGACTGGTGATAAATGCTTATAGAAGGGAGAGAAACATGACTAAGGCAATGTTGGTAGCTTTGTGCTTATTTTTGTTTTGTCTTACCCCTTGGTTTGTTTTCTATCAAGTGATTGGAGCCTGCCCTACTTGTGAAGATCACAAATCGTACGAAATGTACTTGTTTGCCATATTTTATTACATCTTCACCATGAAATCTTTGCTGAATCCGTTCCTCTATGCCTGGCGGCTTCCAAAGTTCAAAGTAGTTTTCAAAAGTATGCTAAAAATAAGACGCAACCAGAGAATAGAAGTCATTAAGTCGTCAAATTCTAGCTGAACAGGAAGTACGTATATAGATTTTAAGTTGCCATAGTAACGTGGTATTATCAAATGATTCATATTGCCTTGTGGTACATTGTAATAAGTGACTTCCAGTTTTACATTCGTAGATGTAAACTGATTTCTAGGAAATTAAACCATGTGCGGTCACATACGCAAAAGAGTGTTGACTTTGTGTTAATCAATAATTGAGAAAAGATAGGATCAAAATAGAACGTAAATCAAATGTTGAATCATTTGAGTGCCATTTGTCTGCTGATGCGATGAGCGCTCTTCATGCTATCTGTAGCCTGGGAAAGACTATATCTATTGACCAATCGAAACCGCACACCTCATTGAATAAGCAGGCGTGGTTTCCACCTCCCTCCCCTCCCCTTCTATGAGGGTCTAAAGTGGGGGGGGGGGGGTAGGGTTACCAGTAAAATGGGCCAATCGTTTAGCTGTTGGCTGTAAATGTTAACCGATAGAAAATTTTGGCTACGAAAGTGAAAGTCTTAAGGTCTGTAGATCTTGTCAGGACTTTTTTTGTGTCTTGCATGCCTTATGCAAGCTACAAAAGGAAAGAGGAAGAGAGGAAGGCCTGAGACCACCTGGCGAAGAACAGTCGAGAGAGAGAGAGGAACAGTGCGGGATGGCGTACATGGGATGAGGCAAGAGCTGCTGCAACCAACAGAGAAAATTGGAGGCATTCTGTAGATCGAGGCCTTATGTGCCACGAGGCAAAAAGAAGCTACATACATAGATAGCATGTCTTATGGCTTGGTCGTACAGGGATGAGCTTGAAGGCATAGAAGTAAGCTATATTATATGTATAAGTAAACAATTGATATGACGTGATAAGCCAAAAACATGATATTAACTGTCAGCTGTAAAAACCACCACCCACATTAGACTCCCCTCTAGTCTTCACTCAGCACTGCCCGCATAAGTACAAATTTAGCATTATGAAATAATATCTTTTCTTCTTCTTTTTATTGCTCCACTCATAATTTTTTTCTGACTACGGTCCTGTGTATTAAAAGCAATTTAAATTATTCCAGACATTTAAATAATTCATGACACACTTTTATTTCAAATGAAGAAAGGTCGGGTTTCTTAAAACGACGTGTTTTAAAAAACTGTTTGAACATATCATTTATCTTTTATTATCAAGCTTTAAGATGTTTAGTTAGCACATAGATTTAGCGGTATGGATGTTATTGTATTTTTTATTATCAAAGCTTATTCATTATACACAGAGGATCGTGTCACATCCTTGCAGCACAGTTAAACTTTAGGCCTTTTTCAACTTGTTTAAGTAGGAACTCAGCTCTGAACAATACTCGTCGTAAATTATTCATCTTTCAGAAGAGACTGCAGGTCAGATAGGCTATTTTAAGTCTTTTTAGAAATATGCCGGGGGGAGCCCAGAGAAAAATTCGGTGGGGGTGTGCGGCTCGCTTTCCAAAAGCCTTTACCCTATTTAAGACCGAAATCTACGATTTTCCCTGCCGTTTACTGTATGATCTGACCAAAAAGTCAATACTCTAAAAAAAAGACATGACCTTTAATCAATACCCTGTTACAGACTTGTGTTATAATTAGCTTCCAAGTTCACACCGATGTAATAAGGGCTTTTGTTGACGGTGCTATAGATAATGATGAAAGAGTAGCTTGTTCTAAAATCATTTCTAATTCAAGACTAGAGAGCAAAACCATAGCATATTTGAGACCAAAATGGCTAAAATTGGTGCCCTATTTCTGACCAAAACGGCTAAAAACCATACCCTTTGGGACCGCACCTATAAGCTTAAGACAGTAGGCCCCCGGATAATGTACACTTTCACTCGGGATCTTGTCAATAAGAATTTTCTAGAAGGCGAAAAAAAAAGATTAAAACTCTCCTGAATTTAATCATCGCATGTCAGTTTTTCAAAGGGAAGCTACAATTTTTTTATTCCACATCCGTTCTTGAAAAGTTTTGAAGTTGTTTTCCTGTGAAAGTTTCTTAGCGGAAGACGATAAAGTCATTCCTAAAATGAGAACACTATTCATTATTATACTATTTATGTATCCTTCTGTCGCTCAAACAAACCCAAGCATTAATCAATAAGTGAAAAAACCTTTTAAGTCCATAATAAAATTCGTCTCAATATTGGCTTTTTTGTATTTGTGCTCACGCTGGGTTGTTTAGTAATTATAGCTTTAGAATTTCTCCATCCCCCAACGAAATAGGAAACAAAGAATTAGTCAAAACCACGCACGGACAGGAGGCAGATGGTTGTTATGAATCATATTTTGTCATCCTGTCATTTAAGTAGGTGGTTCAAAAAACCGCGCAGCCGTGATAAGGAAATTGCACTCAAAACTTCAGAGTTTACAGAACATCGTCAGCATGTATGTCTTCGTTCGAACCTTTCATCCACAGTATATACTTGTCGCTGTGTTGTGAGGCTAAGTCAAGCGGCACTTTATGGGTCATAGAATGAACAGAATGTACAAGCAATTTTTACAGCTAATTCATCTGCGACTGATTCTTCTGGGTGAGTGTTTGAATGCAATTTGTTGTACAATACTAAAATGTAGGTTAAGTTAAAGAATTTTTGCATCCATAGATAACATCAGATCTCACAAAAAATCTTTTAGTCCAACATAAATTGTTTCAGATCAACTATACCCTTATTGAATATGTGAATTACTTGATGTGAATTCAACTTATAAAATGTCCACATGAAAAGCGCTTCAGATGGCCTGGAATATACTCGCACATTAAGGAATACGCCGAGAATAATTCTTCAAACCAAAAAAGAAAGAAATGTCTGTATACTTGGAACTTTTGCTAGCTTATAAGCTATAAAAGAGAGAGAAATGCTATTATAAAGCGTGACCGAATTTGTTCTTATGAATAATAAGGCTTATCGAAAAATCGATCTAAACAGTGATGTCGTTATTGGGGTACGTTTTATGTTGGAACAGACAAAAATTGTCCGGTGCGCGGAGCAAGCTATTGCAACTAATAAACAGCTCGAAAAATTCAGTAAAATTCGGGACAAATTTCGAAAAATCCAGACTTGTTCTGGATTTTCATGAACAAACTGGAAGAGATAAGAACTCCAGGCTCATCTGTCGCAGCTGTCTCTGCTTAGTAATTAATCACAGAAAAAAATTTGCATGGATCATCCGTGACAATGACGTCATCAGAGGAGACTCTGCTCGAGAAAATTGATAATACCCTTAACGAATATATAGCTTAAAATACGTGTTAGTTTTCTGTATACGTTTTGTGACGGTTATCTCGGCTGAAAAAAATTCAACGGTTCAAAAGCGGTATACAAGGTTGAATAACTAAACTAAGTTTCTTGCTCAATGTTAAGTGTGCATGAAGAATGAATTAACCAGCCTGACATATTGGTCATATTGGAATAAAACCAATCAAGTAAAAAAAAAAATTACCATTTTAAAATAGTTTACAAACCAAATTAAAATGCAAAACGAGGAAAAACAACACAAGCGTGATCTGTGAAATGCCGTAGAATGCGCTGCAGAGTTGCAATATTTTACAATATAATAACGATTTTATTTTTCACAAGGTTTGTGAAACCCGTAGAAGACAGCGGTTATATAAAAAATGTCGAACATTCAAGAAGACCCACTATCCACCTGCCAGGCTTAAAAAACCCTTTTCTAGCCGGAACCCTGCAGGCCCTAATATCATTTATTAAAAGACTTCCCTAGTCCTGCATGAGGTCTGTAAGCCCGGCAACCACACAGCGTGTAGAAAAAGAAAACAGATATTTGCACTGTCTGGTTAAAGAACAAATAATTTAACTGCGTCTTATTTTTTTGATGAAATATACACTACACGTTTCTAGCAGGAAACGAACAAAATTCGATGTTCCGTGTTAAGTTGCCTGTTTGAAATATACTTTGGCTAAGGTTCTGATCCAATGGACAGGACTAAATTATGCCATGCGCAGATATAGATTGTAAAAAGTGTCCTTAAGTCTTCCTTAGACTTGGGCACAAGACCTGCTTGGTAATTAAAACATGTCACGTTCTTCCTTTCTATTTTTAACAATTTTACTTATTAGCCTTATAAGTCCTTTGGCCTTAAAAGCTGCTTAGTAAGTTAAAACATGAAACGTTTTTACTTTCTATTTAGTTTAACAATTGTATTTGTCCTTCAAAAAGATATCCAAAAGAAAATTGAATTTTTTTGTTAATAATTTGTTTTCAGTGCTCTGCAAGTTCCATTTCGTGAACTCCCTATGCAGAATCACTCCAGGGGACAGGAATCAGACCAAACATCCCACAGCGGTAATTTTAGTTCTCAACTGCTCATTTAATGGACGTTCAGTTGATACCGTCAGCTGGACAAGAAACAAACAGCCCTATGAAGTCAACAATACACTGATGGATCCAGCAAAACACAAGAAATGGTCTGCAGTAGTACTTTACAGAAATTCGACCTCTATTCAAGATGTCGGTGAATTTGCATGCATGGATGACTCTCCTTGTTCCGTTCATCCAAGTAAGACGCTTTCATTTGGTCTCTGATTAAAAATGTTAGAATTTTCTGGCTTTATTACGCTCTGTTAAGGTTTTTTGTGTTTTTCTTGTGGGAGCCAAAGACCGTGTGTCAATGGCAGATCCAGGAAATAAAGAAACATGGGGTATCGTAGTGTTTTCAATTGCTGTAATAGCGCCATCTCCTGTGGTGGAGACACCTCCTCCTAATCCTTCTCTGGAGAAAAAAAAACTAGACTGCCAACAGTCTGTCCTTTGCTCCAAAATTTGAGGGAAAAGACGCAAAAACGTCCCGCTCCTCGAAGGTTTTGCATTCTTCCGATTTCAAAGAAAAAAATCCAGAGAAGTTTTTTTACTACGTAGAAAGTTTAACGCGACAAAGAGATATGATAGAGCCCATTTGAAAGCCATGAACTGCAACCGTGGACAGCTGTTTCGACCTGACTGGGTCTCGTCAGCACGGCGTAACAGCTGAGCAAAACGTAGAATCATTCATTTAAAGATAAAACAAAAATTACAGTGAAAAAAAATTACAGTGCCACCGTCACTATTTATTCGTGTTTTGATCCATTTTGACGGTTCAGTGACATATATTGTTTCTTATCAGCTTTTAAGTTCAATTAATCACTTATTTTGGGATTCCCTGGACTGTAGATTTCAGTATATCTCAATCTCAAAGAAAGAAACTGTGAATGGCGTTACAAATAGGGAAAAGCAGGCGGAGTAAAACGGCCGCGCGAAAGTTGGAATCCGAAACGAAAAAGCAGAGGATTGATTCTCGGGACATAGGACATATTAAATTGGCAGAAGTGCTCCTCAAAATGTTTGTGAACATCACACCTCGATCCTTCCTACGCGGGTAACAGAAACGGCATTTTTGGGTGTGGCTCAAATTTAAATGTTCACCTTTTAAGGATGCGTTGATCAGTAATATGTCGCGGATACTGGCGAGCCAAAAAACACATCCCAGAAGAAAAAAATTTTAATTCAATTCAGCTCTTTGACCAGTTCATGCAAATTAATTTAAATCTCCTTTCAAAGCTTTACTCTTGAGTTTTGAAGAGTTCTGGGAAGGAAGTTAAATTGGTTCGCGGTAGCCAACTCTGAAAGCAGATTATGGAGAATTGGATAATTTGTAACGCCGAGTTATTAAGTTTGAAAATAAAATGTCGGGAAATAACATGGACAGCAATTATGGGCAAAGAATCGCTGACAGAGGTCAACTGATATAGGGGTTCGCCAACTTTACTTGTGTTTTTATATTTGTTGAATACTATATCATGAGTTTAATTTTTCCGTGCAAAATAAACCCTTACTGGATAGGAAAATTCTTGAGATATAAACTATCGTGAACAGGGTGAGAAAATACTTGTAACGGATGGACTTAACAGTTGGTTAGTTTGAGTACGCAAGAGAGACGAATTATTTTAAAATTATTTACTAGTTGATAAATTATCGTGTTTTTAATCTCACTAGCATGAAATAAGTGTACCACACGAAGCATGTCTGGTACGGGAACTTAGTTTTTTTTTTGTTTTGATAAATCTAATGTATTTACTTTTGATAGGGAAACCAAAACTAAGCAAGCTGCCATCTGTTAAAAGAGCTGATGCTGGTAGCACGCCCAAGCTGGTTTGTAGAGCAAGTGGTTGGCCTGTGCCTCGTATATCATGGCGAAGAAATGGCTCCGTCATTCAAGATGGAGAATACCATAGTTCCTTTATGATAAGAAAAGATGAAAATGTGGATAACCAGCTAATAATGAAAATACTAGCTATTGAAGGATATCACCACGGCACTTATTCCTGTCATGCTGAAAACGCTTTGGGGGAATCTGAGGAGGACGTTAATATCATGGTGAAAAGTAAGCTTTTAAACTATTCTTAAGGTTTGCTTTTTTAGGTTTTAGGTAAATATCCTTTATTGGTAAAGGGTTATGCCTCGGCTCTGAAGAAAGGCGACGTTTATAAAGATAACCCTTTGACACCTTACAAGCTCCGAATTAATGCCACTTTTAGGCAGCAAATGGCCTTTTTTGGCCATTTTCGTCCCAATTTCGTCCTAATCACTAGCGTCACTTAAACTGATGACGTCACAAGTGGTACAAATTGCACGACCATTAACTGGCCGTATATGTCCACTTAGGACTCAAAGGGTTAATATTATTATTATTATCATTAATAATAGTAATAATAATTATTATTATTGTTTTCTTCTCTTAGTTTTCTATGATTATCATCATCATCATTTTTCATATTGTCATTATTATTATTATTATCGTTATTATTACTATTATTATTATTATTGTTATTATTAAGTGAGCTAGGTGAGCTAAACAGCTATTAAGTGTAAAACGTTTTTAATAGGAGGAGACTTCTAGGATAATTCTAAGTATTATTTTTTTCATTTTCTAGAAGACAACATGATTAAGAATGATCACCTTGATCAGCAAGGTATTGTAGCAATCGAGGGTAGAAATACTACTCTGAAATGTATCTGCGAGAAAAAAGAATGCAAAGAAGAGAATGCCTCGACTTACTGGATATTCAACGGATCGAATGTGAACGCATCACAAAAGTTCAAATTATCCAAAGAGGTTTTACCCTACGGCGCAAAAATGGAGATGACCATACTCGATGTTTCACCAACAGATCAAGGAATCTTCTATTGCGGAATAAACACTTCCAAGGGATTTTCAGAGATTCCAAGGCGACTACATGTCATTTCCAGTGGTGAGGTTTTTGTGACTGTGCATGTTATGAAGTTACTGATGTGATCATTTTACCCTGGGGTACAGAAGTTACTGATGTGATGATTTTGCCCTGGGGTACAGAAGTTACTGATGTGATCATTTTGGCCTGGGGTACAGAAGTTACTGATGTGATCATTTTACCCTGGGGTTCAGAAGTTACTGATGTGATCATTTTGGCCTGGGATACAGAAGTTACTGATGTGATCATTTTACCCTGGGGTTCAGAAGTTACTGATGTGATCATTTTACCCTGGGGTACAGAAGTTACTGATGTGATCATTTTACTAGTACCAGTAGAAGGAGAAATAAACGACACATTTGGGTTTTGGCTTCTAAATGTCTAATGGGATTTTACAGGTGCATGAGGTGAGTCAGGGATCTTGACATATGGGTAGTTTATGAGAGGGTGGAAAGCAACGTCGTTCCTAGCGCTTTTCCGTTGAAATTTGGAGGGAAACGTCCTGGGAACGAGTTAGGTAGGTTGGAAGTGTGAACCTTGAGATTGCGGGAACTGGGAAAAACTACTGCTAATCAAAACTGTGGCTGTTTTTCCTGTTTTTATTTTTTTCAGTTAACGTTCCTCGCATTTCAGCTGCTTTAAATGCTTCTGCAACCCCAGGGTCTCCGACGTGGTTGATATGCAATGTAATCTATCCAGCCATCCTCACATCACCAAAGACCTATTGGCTTTTTAACAACACCAGGCTCCCATTAGAGCCACAGCACTACCAAGCAGAAGAATATGGACCAAGAATGGGCCCCAACGCCACGACTAAGCTCCTCACCCTGGAGCTGCATATCTACAATGTAAGCGCTCAAGATGTTGGTTGGTATACCTGTGGGGCAGATTTTAAGATTGATGTCGTCACAGCAAATGTCTTCTTTAGTCTCAAAGAAGCGACCATTGGAGGTAAGACTGTTGACCAAGGAAACTGATTTTTTTTTGTAGAGATCGAGTTTTCTCTGGTCTGACAGATGTCATCCAAAGAAATTATAATGAGTTTTAAATTTGGCCACATTATTAAACATTCATAGTTTGAAAAGAATCAAAATCTTGTAACCAATGCAACTTAGCTCCGAGGCATCTTGATAAGATAGTATTTTGAACAATACTCATTTATACACCTGGGTGGAGAGACACTGAGAGTGTAAAGTGTTTTACCCAAGAACACAACACAATGTCTCTAACAAGAGTTCTACCCCAGACCACTCGATCCGAAGCTGAATGCACTAAATATAAGGCCTCTGCACCTCTACCTAATATTTCCAAAGCAACCCATACTTTGACAGGCATGTTATAATTTTCTGGTCATGGTGACGTTACAGATGTTGACGTCATCGTGCGCTATGTAATGTCATGCCCTGCACACCATTTAAGTTTTGTTGTCATTGCATGCATCCCTGTTCAAGAAAAAACTTGGTCTGACAGAATTTGAGAGTCCAGTAGTCTCATCTCTTATTTTCTTGCAGACGAGGCGGACGATCCGAACATAGACTCTAGTTCAGAGGACAGCCCGCTGGTCGCTATAAGCTCCATCACTGCGGGTGGCATCATCATGGGATTTGTGGCAGCCTTTGTTGCTTACAGGCTGTGCAGAAACAGGCGCAATGCCGAAGAGCCTTTCTTTGGTGAGATTTCATTCCATTTTACTGTCTTCTGTTAGAAATAGCCAGCAGTGAAAGATGTCAAGTGAGAGTTCACGAGTAATTATTTAGTAAGTGGATATTGAGTGGTGAGGACTTCAGAAGGTAATGTGAGCATTGGGCCAGAAGCTGAAGTACCAAAGTCGACCTTACATTGACCTACACACGTTCTATGTTAGGCCCCATCCACATTTATACCGGAGAAATTTGACTTTGCGTTTCAGTGTGAACGGAAAACACTTCAAAACGGAGCTTTTCGAAAGCGATGACGTCACGATAACCATGCGATTTCCCTGTCCGAGTTGAAGTTGAGTGAAAAACGCCATTTTAAAATGTCTCCGGTGAAGTTTGGACAGAGCTTAATAAGAGGTGGTTACAAACTAAATTGCCCGAGATGTATCCACAATTATGCACCAAGTAAGCTGTTATCTACGTACGCACGTTTTACGTTGTAATTAGTGGGTTAGTAAGCGGAGAGAGATTGTTTTTTATCTGTCTGTTTTTTTTTTCTTTTCACTCGCTAGAAACGCCAGTGAATGGACGGCAGTTTAGGTACGATGTTTTTGTGACCTTCAGCAGCCAAGATCTGAACTGGGTCAAAAAGGAGCTTCTGCCCCTGTTGGAAAAACACAAGCTTATCTACTGCATACACGACAGGGACTTTGAGATTGGTAAGGCTGTGGTGGACAACATGGCCGAAAGCGTGTATACCAGTCGTAAAGTTCTGGCTGTCATGTCGCACAACTACATGTCAAGCAAGTTCTGCCGAGGGGAACTAGAGATGGCTTTGTACCGCAGCACGGAGATGGGTGATTCCTCTGTGATTGTGATGCGTATTGATGGGGTGGATCGGAGCAAGCTTCCTAAGGCCCTACGCAACAGGACCTTTCTGGACCACTATGACATCACAGAACGCAAAACATGGGAAGAAAGATTGATCAAACATCTTAAGCCACCACAGATTGACAAGAGCGCAGAGAAGAAGAGTGTAGAAAAGACTTACTACCCATTGTTGAAGGACACTGAAGTTTGATCCATGACGCGGATATTAAAAATGCATCAAACACGAAAGATCGTGTTTGACCATTGACCACATTTCAAGCACCGAGGAGACCGAGAAGGAGCATTTTTGAAGAAACTTCGAGGTGCTTGAATTGGAAATTGGTCAAATGACTGTCTTTATAAAATTAGTTTTGGATATACCCGTCTCAATCGAAACTAACGCTAAGAAGAAAATAGACATAAAATCGTTTAAATCTTTGCTGCCAAACACAAACGCTGCCACTATCATGACTTTGATGAATTTGTTAATGAATTTGTTAATGAGTTTGAGAAAACCTGTTTAAAGACCGTGGTCATTTGACGAATTTTTTGCAAAGATTTTAATAATGTAATCTAAGGGAATAGTATTAACTATTATAAGTCGTTTGCTATATTACTACACATTACAAAACGAATTGCAAAATAGAACTTACCTACGACCAATAGTGTCCTTTGTAGCAAGGCTTTAAAGCATGAAAAAAAAGTAAAAATACCGGCAAGATTTTGTTTCTTTATTTCAACAAGATATACTGCATGACAAATGGAATTGTTAGTTTAACACTTGATGGCAGAATTGTTCCTGTTTCTGTATAGGTAGCAGACAAATTTCTCTTCAGTGCCATGCCAATCCAATGAAATAAATGGTACTTACGAGTTCTCTCAGTACCGTATTTGATTACGGTTTTATTATCTTGTTTGCTTGTACCACCCGCCATTTTTCCTTCAATAAAAATGCTTCTGGTAATGTGGTTCGCTGTTTTTTATGCATGGATGTTCTGCCATTCTTCCGTCAGCCAGTTTGCGGGACAAATTAAAACACATTTAGCTTTTGTTCAAAATAGACACCATCGATATAGCTGCTACCGATGAAGTTGAAGTTGCCTTGGAAAAGTCAAGTCAGTGGGACTCTTCCTCCTTCAGTCAAACCCCCTTAATTAAAAACTGGTCTCAGAATTCCCGAAATCTCATTTGCGAGGACCCAAAATTTTAGAAATTTTCCTCGGATGCCCCGGACTCCCCAACAGGGGACCACCTTCCGCGGTCCGTATCGCGAACCCTCTTATCAAGTATTGTATCCGCCCCAGTCTTTGAAGCGAGACCACAACGCAAACAATCGATGACTTCCGATGGGCTAATGTCGCTAATGCGCATTCTTGGACTTTCAGTCAAGTTTCACTAGCGGTTTATGGCCCTTTGTTTATCGGTTATAAAAAAAACAACTGGATTCCTGTTAATGGACTATTTCACCCAATGTAATAAAATGAATAATCAACCAAACTCAACACATAAAACTATGCTTTAAATTAATTTATTGTATTTCCCTAGGTCTTATGCACCGCCACACGGCAAGTACTTTAAAGTAATTGCCATTCGATTCAAAGATAGCTCACCAACACCTGCGACATCCGAACGTTCGCAACACCCTTCTCTACAAATATTCCAACATTTACGTCCGTTTAATTTTCCTTTCCGCTAATAAGACCCTTCAGTTGGGCATCGACGAGGCTTCTGATATACTCCCTCAGCAATGTATTAATCTTTACACCTTGACGAGAACATAAATAACATGACTGCTATATATCTATATGTCCATTGACTTTTGCTGCACTTACTTTAGCTACCATAAGCTTCTACGCAGACCTCGATTCCCTAACTATTTCTCGCTTCTAATACCTTTTCACAACAAATTCTCTCAAGTAGATGAAAGGAAACATATGATAAACCTTAAGAGAAACTTGATTTTGATTTGGCGATTAAAGGCTTAAATTTATGTAACCAGAGCACTGTAAGACAAGCCAGCTTTTCGTGAAATGCGTACTTACAGAGTTGATTTTGACCACTATGTTTTGTGATTATTCACAACTCTTGAGGTTTAGTTTTCCTATAACCGTGCACTATCTGCCAATACCTTATTTGTATCATTATGTTATGTAAATTATATACTAAGTTACGTATGATATACATTGTTATACTGCAGTGTGAAATGTATCTGATGTCATTTTTCATGGCTTGTAACAACACTGAATACAATTCATGACTAACTTTATGTCAAACAAACCTACATTGAACACTTCTTCACTTACTGATTATAAGAAAGCAGTAAGTTTAATTGGATATCCTCATGTTTTTCTTTTGTTTAATTTAATTAACAACAGCTACGTCATATTTGCGCATCTTGAAAAATTAAGCCTAAATTTTTCAAGTTCGTCGTTTGTAATCCGTGCTAATCTTCTCCATCCTTAACCACGCTTGTTCCTTTGTAGTTTATTATAATCTCTTTGGTGTTTTACTGACTGAGAAAAATGTTATTTTCAGGTTTTCTTCAATTGAAAGGTACTTTTGTACGTAACAAAATAACTCAAAATATCGTGCTGAGCTCCTTTCAAATTTCCGCGAGTAGCATAGTAAGCTAAATGTACTTCCTCCTTAGATAAGCATTTCTCTGCAGCTTACAATGAGAAAGCCAACAGCCATGGTGATCTGACTAATGTTCTTGTAGCTGTTGTGTGTTATATGAATTATTATGATGAAGCGGCGGTAAAGGATTCTGATGATGCATATGCATGGATGGTATCTGTGGATCTACAGTGGGGGGGTGGGGAGGGTTTGCTTGAGGTGGTAGTTGCCGTGGCGGCGGCTGTGTCACTTGCTGAAGTCTTTTGG
>OMLO01002096.1_pt1 | contig 15845 bp, 12 predicted proteins | sample 1674811 | NCBI WGS metagenome assembly OMLO01 (sample SAMN06265003, study PRJEB25207) | coral metagenome | isolation source: Coral host | place: Mexico:La Bocana,Puerto Morelos, Mexico | collected 2008-11-13 | reverse complement strand
CCTGACAGACCGGAAGATAAGGAGTTGTATACCCTTATCTTAAAGCTGTACATAGTATAAGGCGATAAATCCCGGACGATATAACGACGTGAAAGACCAGCATCGCTAACATTCACAGGCATTGTAGTGGGACACACATCGCAAGATTTATGATACAGCACTTCATATCTGAAAAGAAAAAAGCATTGTTCAGGTTGATAAAGACAGCTAACACCAAATTCCCAAGAAAAAACCTAGGATCGAGGTTGGTCCACGCTTATTTCTTAGCAAGCCACTCTACTAGCACTTCACTCCGCCGGTTTCCATTTCAAGAAGGGACCGTCTGTATAATCATCTATTTGCGGAGACATGCAATTTTATTTTCTTCCATAACTTTCAAACTGTTTCTTTAATCGAACAAGACCTCTGTGTGTTGGTTATCACATAACAGATACTTCGAAGACTGGATAGGGAAAACATTGTCAAAATTTGATAACACTGAAACGTATTGGAAAACAGAAGTTCAATTTTTTTCGGTAAAGTTAAGATGAAATCGTGGGTAACAATACTAAGAAATACTCTTTTATTTATGTCTAGTTTGGAACTCCTCATTAAATGAGACGCTTTAACTTTCTCAAAGTGTTACTATAATCAAATTTTAGGTTGCACGTCAAAATTAAACAAAAAAAAAAAACATTCGTCACTGAAATGATTTTAACCCACCTTTGAATAACTCCATTGGGTTTGCTTGGCTCAGTCCATTCCAATGTAACTGAAGTAGCGTTTATCTCGACCGGGGAAGGGGGTGGAAACTCGGAGGGCACACCCACTGAAGTCTTCCGGGTCACACTTGGTCCCGTCGCACAGCCTCCGTCTGTACACACGTGCACACGTAAAACATACTCTGTAAACGGCTCCAGTCCAGGTACCTCACGAGTGGTCAACAGGCCTTCAGACACATTTCGTCCAGATACTTCCAATATATAATTTCTTATTTCGCCATTGGGTGTATCAGGTTCAAGAATGAACACGTCGAAACTGTTAGGATAGGTTCTGTTTATATACGGGGCTTTTAGCTGCTCTGGTGGCGCGCTTAATGTTTGTACCACTGACCAGTCACTTTCAGTCTCCCCGGCGCTGTTTCCCGCAATCACACGGTATTCGTACTTGTAATACGGTTTCACGTCTGTGTCGTTGTAAGCTAACGCTGAACCATTTGTTACGTTCACAACAGATATCTCTGGGCCATACACAATCGCTTGATTTCCATACAGGGATGCTCCGCGCCGATACAATCTGTACAAGAGCATGAATCCATTTGGGTTTAGCGGCTCTCTCCACAAGATCAGCACCCTCCTAGCACCGATATCCAACCTCGGGAAATCTGGGGGATTCTGACCTACTGGCGGAGCCTCGAAGGTACGAGCAGATTGTGCCTCGCCTGTGCTACAACCTTGGATTGTACAAGCGTGTATTCTGACTTCATAGAGTGTGTAAGGCAGCAGCTCAATAAGGGTTGTCTCCCTTGAAACGCCAGCATCCTTCACCTGCGGGTTCCTTTGGGCTCCTTTGAAATTATACCGCACTTCGTACTTGGAAATAACACCATTTGGTATCCCTGGAACTGCCCATGACACTTTCATTGACGTCGCACTAAGAACCTCAAGAGTTGGAGCGCTAACATTATCAGGCACACCAGGATTCGTCGGCAGGCTGAAGCCAGGAGGACTGGTCACGCGGTCCACCGAGTTAACCGCTGTCACGACATACGCATATATGGTGTATGACGCCACTGTGCGATCGTCGAATCGCAGATCAGTGCCGTTATAAATTTGAGAGCCGTTACGTGTCAGCAGGTAGTAGAGGATTAAGCCGTTTGGTTTTCGTGGGGAGTTCCATTCGACTCGCACTAACGAAGAGCCACCGACAGTGGCTCTTGGAGCATCAAGACCCGTTGGAAGTGCCTCCTTGGTGCGCACTTCAGCAGCTGCACTCTGCGTACATCCTGCGTTTGTGCAAGCTACAACGTAAAAGGAATATTTCGTGTAAGGTTCTTTGTTGCTTATCGTCAACGACACGCCCAGTCCGGTGTAAAGCGGAGAGTTGTTACCGACCTCGTACAGTTGGTACCTGGTGATGATTCCATTGGGCTTGTCAGGCACCCCCCAGGATGCCCTGATAGCCACTGAACTAACAGCTTCCAGATCAGGAGGGCGTACACCTAACGGAGCCGCCTGAGCTGTTCGACGGCTTGTTGGAGAGCTCAGTGTACAGAGCACGCCTGAAGTACACGCCTTTACAGTATAACTGTACACGGTATAAGCATCTAAACCTTGGTCCACGAAAGTCATCTCGTTACCATTCCCTTCGTATTTTATCGACTCATTCCTATACACGAAATAAAACTGAATCACGCCATTAGGTTCTGATGGTTCTTTCCATGTCACGTTCACAGAGTACGCGTCGATAACCGTGACAAGTGGCGCGTCGATGAAAGTGGGAGCGGCTTGGTCTGTTGTGACAATTAACATGTCACTGTCGGTAAATCCTCCATTGTTGATCGCCCGCACAATGTAGCCGTATCGAGTGTAAGGCTTTAGTCCTGTATCTGTGTACAAGAAATTCGACTTGTTCGTGTCATTTATGGTATGTACCAGCGAGCCAGAAGATGGCGTGACAGCGCGCTTTCTTCGCTTCTGAGTTGGCGTGACTGTTCTGTACACCTCGTAACGGATTATGACTCCATTTGGAACGGCTGGTGGCTTCCAACTGAACTGCACAACAGTTGCATTTACAAATCCACTTATGGGCGGGGATTGACCCTGTGGGCTCACCTCTGCGGAGAAAATGATCTGCACTGAGCCCCGAGTGCAGCCCGCAACAGTACAGGCTTCAAGCTGAAACTCGTACGCGGTAAAAGGAGCCAGTTTTGTGACCGTGTACTCGCGCGTAGCACCGCGGTACAATTGCACGCCATCCTTGTACAGTTTGTAATGTGTGATGATGCCATTAGGGTTTCCTGGCTCATCCCAAAACAGACGGATACTCTTCCCATCTGCTGCTTTGTCAGCTTGCAGTGGACGAATGTCTGCTGGAGGAGCTTGCTTGGTTTTTGCTGCCGCCCAAGCACTTGTACCCTCACGTCGGCTGTTAATGGCAGCGATCAAAAACTGATAGTCTGTATGAGGTTTCAAGCCGTGTACAGTCACAGCAAAGACACTGCTTGTCACCCGTGCTGCGACAGTGATGTTATTGTTGTCGGGAACTTGCAGTTCTTCGCGGTAACGCACTTCATAGTGCGTGACAACACCGTTGGGCTGAGACGGTTCTGTCCATGAAACGTTGACAGCAGTAGAGTTGAGTACATTCAAAGACGGTGGATAAATACCCTGCGGGGGCCCTTCAGGAGTGCGAACATTTTTCAAGGGCCCATCTCCATACCCAGCGCTATTCAAAACTCTCACTCTGTATGAATATTCTGTGTATCCCAGGAGACCAGTGTTTAGGCAGGTCAGCTTGGATGTAAAACAAACCAAAAGGGGCGCACCGGATCGATTCCGATAGACTTGATAACCAGTGATGATTCCATTGGGAGTGCTTGGGGGCGACCAAGATATCTGAACGACATTCCACTCCTGGGGAACCAACGTCGGAGATCCCTGTCCTAATGGCGGGGCCTCGTTGGTTGTCGCGTACTCCCGGTCTCCGAGTCCGCAACCTTTGGCAGTGCAGGCTTTCACGCGAACGGAATATACCGTGAAGGGATTCAATCCTGTGATTGACTTGGTCATACTGAGACCAACGTTATACTCAGTTCCATTAACGATCACAGAATAACTTGTAATGTTGCCGTTAGTCTGCCCAGGCTCGCTCCATTCTGCCAAAATAATATAAGCACTTTTCACGGTCAGACGAGGTTTAGGAATTGCCTCTGGAGAACTCTCAGGTGTGGTGGCAGTAGAAACGCTGCTGTTAGTGGTACCCCCGCCAGTAGTGGCAGCCACTGAGTAACTGTAGGTCGTAACTGGCTGAAGACCATTGTCTTTGTCTTGAAATATACACGTATCTTTACCGTCCTTGTTTTTATAGCAGACATCCGTTCCATTATACACAAGGAGATTCGCTCGGTAAAGCGAGTATTTCACAATAACACCATTCAGAACGTCTGGCTCGACCCACGTGGCTTCAATTTCCCTCGCGCCTGTTACTGTCAGATTCGGGGGGTGCACACCTTCTGGAGGCGCCTGCAGTGTCAGTGTAGAGGCCAGCGGGCTTGCAGTGCAACCGACACGCGTGCACGCGACAACTTCGAAAGTATAGTTGGTGAAGGGCGTCAGTCCACCAATCACAAGACTCATGCTCAAACCTTTGTCATTTGGGTTCAAATGAATCTTGAAAGTACCGTTTATGACACGGCTTATGTTGTAACGAATAATCTGTCCATTTGGTTTAGGCGGCTCCACCCACGACACGTTTATCGCACTGAAGTTAACAGGAAGTAAAATGGCCGGGTTCACATAACCAGGTGCAGCCTGGTCTGTGTAGATCAGTGACGTCATTTCCGCTGACGAGCAGTGCGTAGTGCAAGCCTCGATGACGTAACGATATCCAGTGAAGGGTTCGAGTCCACGGTCTGTAAAAGTCATATTGAGACCGGTATATACCACTCGGCGCTGTGCAGTTTGACCGTTGATTCGCGTGAGTCGATATTCCTGGATTACTCCGTTGGGCTTCGAAGGTTTGCTCCAAGTCACTCTTACTTCCGTGGAGGATATCGGTACAGCAACCGGCGATTGAAGACCTTCAGGGCGACCCATCAGCGTTCTATTCTGCGCTTCTAGACTAGACACGTTGCCTTCGGTGTTTATGGCCACAATGTAATATTCATAAACTGTGTGCGGCGTTAGATTGGTGTCATTGTACTCTCGTAGATTCGGATTGTATCGGTCTTGGAGAATTTCTTCGTAATCAGTTGCGCAATCTTGCGGCACGATAGTCGATCGAGTGGGTGCATAATAACCAGCTACAAACCCGCAGTTCAGCGTCCTGTTGTCGAAATCACAGCGGTCACAGATTGCTACTCTTGTGTCAGTCTTGTTACAAATAGTACCCATTCCGCAGTCTTGTGTCCCGTTGCTGGAAATGTCCGCGCAGGTTTGGTAACTAGAGTTATAACCACGCTCGTTACAACAGGATAAACCGCTGGGCACTCGACTTTTACCACAGCATTTGTGATTGGAAGAGGTTTTATCGGCTGCACTGCTATAATTATACACCTGAAAATGGGAGGATTCAAAACATCCTGTGTAAATACGAAACAAATAGCTTTTCTGTAGGATGTTAAAAGTCCCACTATGTATGGGTTATTTGCCATGCGTGGGTTCAAGGATACGGCATATTAGCCACGTTCTTTTTTTGCGTGTTTATGGACCGAGACGGAATCGAGGTCCACAAACATGCAAGAAAATGAACGAGGCCAATATCCAGTCATCTTGGCCTCACGCTTGGTCAATAAAACATTTACTATTATATTTTCTTGCGGGACACAGCGCGTCAACCCGAGCGGGAAAGACAGTGTCATTTTGGTCGCTCAGGTAGCCAATCACAGAGCAGAATTCGGTTCATTTTACCCGTATATGACAGCAGCTTATCCAGCATTAGCGTCAAGTATAAACTAAGTTTAAAAATCGCAAATATAACTATTTCTGGTATATACTTTGTCCTTTAGTTTATTATCTTGAATAAAACCATGGAAAATTGTCAGTATAAAACACTTTTTAACCAAGTCGAACAACCAGCCACAATAGATTATCGAAAACATGGCCGCGTACATACCACTACGTCTCCCGCTGATCCCTTGCAGCACAGGCTCGTATCTGATGGGACATATCGGGTTCCACAACAACTCTTACTTCTCTCCAGATCATACTCAGCTCCATTGGTTTCATCACCGCAGCAGACCTGAGCAGCAGCCACAACCTTTCCTCCACAGCATTTCCTTGGCGGCACGGGATCATACAGCGTCCCACAAACACACACCTTTGATGGGTCATTCTTGTTATATGGGTTGTCCCCACAACAAGCATTACCTAGCCCTACCACAGTTCCCCCTTGAGATTTCGGGCAACAAACACGGCCTGAGGAAACCTGGATGTAGTCTCCATAGCAACACTGATAGTCGGCCTGCTGTATGTGGAAAGTGTTTCCGCAGCACACGTCAGAGGCTTGATTCTTACGCAAATAGCTTGTACCACAACAGGTCTTGGATGCATCACGTGCATACAGAACTCCTTTACAACACATCTAAAAATAATAACACACCTTTACTATATTATCATTAATCTTACGATCTTATATAATGTGATGAGGAGTTACCAATACTTTATTTACTTCGAAAATGTAAGTTCGGGGGTAGAAAAGATGGTTCCTTCAAAAAAAGTGTTAAATGTTAAAAAGAGCTGTGCATTACCTAGTCTACTAACAGATTTCTTCACCGGGCGTGTTCGCAGACTCTAGCCACAGTTCAGACGTTTGAATCAAAGCACATGTGCAGTTGACCTCGCTTTGCACGTTCGTATCTTTTCAATTACGTTTCTTTCATAAAAATAATATAATTTAGTAAACTTAAACCTCGCATGCGGTGTTAAGAATACGGACGACTGGAAGAACAGTTTGATGTCCATTGTAGAGATCAGTTTGTAAAATTCATTGGTAAGCGGAAGCTGCATGTTATCTTCTAATGTCGATAGTTTTCCTTCAAGAGAATTGTATCTTCTGAGTGATTTTTTTTTAAATAGATGAAGCCAGACCTACCTGATTGGCTGGATTATAACACGTGACTCCACACAATTGCTCTGATAGTCGACACTCAATGAACGTGCACTTGGCTTTTGGTGGCGGACTAGAAAACAATTTAACAAGTAATTAGTTTAATACCACTCGCGGCTGTATTCGTATGAGATAAATCAGTTATGGATCCTGTCCGTGACTGGGTTTGTTTACACTGCTCCAATTCACTTCGGATAAATTTTGTACGGTTCTGCTCCACTATTGCATCAACGTGAGCAATCCGCAGAGTACATAAAGCGATTTCAGAAAGGAGGTTCTTTTAATATTATATGCGACAGGCCCAGCTAAAATTAAACGTCACACATACCTCGTTGGACACTGGTAAACCATTCTTCGGAAAATCTGGTAACCAGACATGATTCCATTTGGACGAGAAGGCGGCTCTTTAAGGGCAAATACATCAACATGAGTATAGAACAACACACTTCTAGTACATTTAACAATTACCTATTAAAGCATCAACAAAAACATCTAGCTTCAGATCTAAAGCGCCGTTCAACTTACCCCACTGGACAAAAATAAACGTGGAGCCTGCGGTGAGGCGCGGTGCAGCAAGACCTGTGGGCGCTAAACGACAACAAGAAGACATATTATAAATTAACAAAATTGTTAAAAGTTGTTAACTTATCATTTATTATTTAGTAGTTATTACTTCTGAATTTGCTATGCTTTCTTCAAGGCTCACGCTGTATGTTTCAACATCAAAAGGACAAAACGTATTACAGTACAAAGCAAGAAAAGCGAAGAATACAGTGATACCGATGCAGTTACTCCTTGTTTAGCGGAGATGCGACTGTTGTGCGTAGAGAAAAATCTCAAAAGTAACCTAAATTAACAAACAGAATTTACGCGAGTAAATAAGTTTAAGGGCACTTACCAGTAGAATCAGTGGTACCTGATGTTGGATCACTCAAGGTACAGCCGTGTCTGGTGCACACCGCCACCTTAAAAACATGCAACAAAATAAATACTTAGAAAGGGGGTTATATATAAATTTAGCAGCTACAATATTGCTCTCAATATTGCTCATTGCTCTCATTTCTTAGTCCAACATTCTTGATCATGGACAACTTAGATTGACGCTAAGCTAAAGTACGGTGTGTAAAATATCTTGCATCTTATACACCGTGTAAAACGTAAGACAGAGTGGGTCTATTTTTAAAATACAGACTATCTGCCGCTTCTTTGCGTTTTCGAAGTGTCTGTGAAGACGATTTGGATGAAATTTTGAACGACCAGTAGATTTACCCTGAAAAAATTGAATATTCGCTTTTGATTTATACGGGTAGACAAGGACGCAGCTCGAGTCAACAATCACGCGTAGAAATCTTGAGCTCATAATCTGATTGTTAGTCAACACGGCTACACACCTTTATGACATAGTATGTATATGGCTCAAGTCCAGATGCTACAGCCTGTCGTTCAACTCCAGTCGCGTTGGTCCACAAGGTATCGTTTCTATGCAAGAGAATCAATATGTGAGAGGTTAAGCTTCTACATTCAAACAAGGTTTGTGTTGGCCTTGCAATTTGGTTGGAGGCGGGGGATCGTGAGTTAAAATTGAACACAGCACAGAGGAGGATCTTAACTGGAAGAAGCCATCTTCGTTTGCTGCGAACACGGCATGGTTGAGGGGTTGAGCGCTCTTGAAATGAAGTCACTGTCACAAATACACACGAAGATAAATATTTGATGACGTTTACTTACACGTAGATCTTGTACAATATAACAACTCCATTCGACTCTGCTGGTGGATTCCAGCTAACACGGATCTCGGTGCTGCTCAGAGTGTACAACGCAGGTGGAGCGAACCCCTCGGGCACTACAATAAACAAAACAGCTTGTTACCAACATATGAAAACCGCCAGCCGGTCAGTAGGGATAAACCAAGTAACAAATTTCCCAATTCCCATTGCAATATCACTACGCTTTCCAAAAGCATTTGTCCCCAGAAAAGCCACACGATCAGTAACTAAACGCCCCTTTTCAAGGCTCGGCGTTTATTATATACTACATCGATGCTAATGATTGCTTCTCTTACATCCATCCAAGGTTCTGATTTGGAAGCCATCACTCTTGAACCTGCCTGCTCCATTGTCAAGCTCAACCTAATGAGGAAAACGAAATAAACGATGGGTAACGGCACATTGTGCTTAATTTTAACCTGTAAAGCACTTGTATTTCTAAGCCAACAGTGCCGTTTATTTAACTGTGGAACTTTCAAACGTTAGTCCTGCGAATAAATCACCCTTAAATACAAAGTTCTGATCTCAGCTTGCTGCAAAGCGATATTAACTTGCTAAGAAAACCTGCTGGTCGCCAAAGCTGCTACGTCACGGCTTCCACATCTCGATAAGTTCGTCGTTTGTAATCCCTGTCAATCCTCCCCATCCTTAACCATCCTTGTTTCTTTATGGTTTATTATTAGCTCCTAAGTGTTTTTGTATCTTAGTAAACTATTATTTTCAGGTTTCCTTCAGTTTAAAGGTAATTCTGTTCGTCGCCAAAATAACTTAAAACACCCAGGCTGTGTTCTTTAAGGTCTTGGGTATTGAATGGGCCTAATATGAAGCAAAGAAGAGAAATTGAGACAAAAACACCAAATTTCAAGTTTTGTTGATACCCATTTTGAATGCCTTGACATTCCTACACAGATAAGGTTAATTTTGGAATTAAGATTAATTAAGATTTTGGAATCAGAATTTTCGAGTCGATGCTGTTTCTATATTTAGGTAAATTTAGAACAGAATTCTGATGGATAAAAGGAAAGCAAGCTTACGTAGAATTTGTAAACAGTGTTAGCCTTGAGGTTTGTGACAGTTGCTTGGGTCAGGTCTCCAGGGTACGTCCCCACGCGACTCACAGGAGAGGAAGGTGCCGAAGTGTCTTCAATCTCTAGAATATACGATGCAACAGTACCACGGAGCTTCTGGATCCCAGGAGGAAACCACGTGACTATCACTGAGGTGTGATTCAGAGCAGTGCCATTGACAGTGGCGCCCGCCAGGGGAGGGGCAGGGCTTGTTCTGTAGGGTAGGGATGAATTGCTGGTGGTGTTACCTTGCCCAGTAAACACTGTGACCTGGAAATGATGACAAAGAAATAAAGTAAATTTGTTCACAGTCAAAATTCACCGAACTGTTTTCCATATATTAGCTAGCTAGCTAGCGCCTGTATATCTCAACTCTTAGCCTGTTTCTCTCTAATTTTAAGTTTTCTTATTATATTTCTCCTATTTTACTCTAACATATTATTGTATTTTTCACTTTGCTCTCTGTAATGTTTTGTGGTTCTGTGTGTTTCACCGACCTTACTTTGTATTTACAAATTGTAACACTGGCTGGCTGGCCTTTTTAACTCTACAGTTATTTCAGGCAGCCAGACCCCTAATTATTTACTTATACTATATAGACATTCTCTTTTTGTAAATATTTAGGTAAAAAAAATGTTTTTGTTGTTGTTGCTGTTGTTATATTTGCTACATTCCTTCTTTGGAGACATCACAACATCACACGTCCATAATCCTCTAGACCACTCGAGCCAGTTAGGCGTATATTTCTATTGTTAATATTGCATGTACTATTTGTTTCAAAAAAAGTTTCAACTTTTTCGAAAATTATACCTACACTTCCAATCCTTATTTGAAAAAAACAATTGTTTTGAAGTATAATTGTCATGTCTGTCAAGACGTCACTCAAAATAGACCAGCCACTAAATTTCACCCTGCCCTGTTAATACGAACACCCCGTTGATACTGTCCAATTTTCATGGCCCGTTGGTGACCGGATTAAGTACTAAAAGGCGAGGACCTTAACACAGCAGCTTACCTTGTATTGATGTAACGAGAAGATTCCAAGGCCAGTATCAAGATACTCAGTGACCAAAGGCGTGCCTTGAAACACCTCAACAAACTCTGTTGGTCGAGTGACGTTATTTTGTACAAGGTCCTCTACTGTACTCCTGTAAAGTTCATATCGCAAGATGACCCCGTTAGGCCTGATTGGCGCATCCCACCTAACGCGCAAGGACGTCTGGGACTCTGCCTCAGCTACTGGCGGGGGTTGCAGTTCAGGCGTCGCAGGAAGTGTACGCACTTGAGCCGGCGAACTGCTTCCGCATCCTCCAATTGTGCATGCGCTAACAATTACGTTGTACAAGATGTAGGGATCCAGTGACGTCACGTTGAGCTCGAACGGCGCGTTAGCATTGACAGTGGTGTTACGTGAGGTCTGTTGGTCGTTGACTCTGATAATATAATGCGTGACCACACCATTAGGAGTGCTGGGTCTGGTCCAGGCTACGTGTAAAGCGTAGGGACTGAGCGCTCGGACAGTTGGAGTTGCGATACCTTCAGGGTCTGGAAAAAAGAGAAAATATAGGCTGACTGATTTCAATTAAAATAGCAGTAAGTGACCTTAGGCTGTATTTTCAATGGGTCATGGTTAAAAAAAAAGAAACAGCTACATCTGCTTTATATCTAACAAGCTTGTCTTCCATTTCTCAATGCACTCATTCCGCCAAGCAAAATCATTTCCGAAAATGTAAGCACAGCAGTTCTTAAGAAAGACAAGACTCTTGTATTAATGACCTTTTTTCTGATAGATTTTGGCTATTTATTATATGAACACCGATGAAATACCAGGTGAGCATTCGTGCGAAAACATGATATTTTCACACGTAAATATAAAGTTATCTTGATAAGTTAATACAATGAATAGAACATGGCCGCCTGGAGATGAAAAATCAAAAAACTTTCGTAATGGGGCGGGCGGGTCTAGTTATAGGCTTGACGGAAGACGGACTCGTTTGACCGCGGGGCGTTTCAGCTAAGGCCGCCCGCTGACCTAAACTATCGTCATTCTTACCTCCCTGGCCTGTAGTAACATTACTGTAAGGACTGGGCTCTCCAGGCCCACTGTTGTAAGCTATTACGCGGTACTCATACGCAGTTATTGGCCGAGCTGTATTATCCACATAACGCCGTGAAAGAGAAGCGTTCACTTCGGCAACGTCGGACGGATTACCACTCCCAACCACCCGCCGCTGGATCAGATATTTCTGTAGGATGCCATTTGGTATAGTGGGCGGATCCCATTCTATAACTACAGTCCTTCCAGACGTTGATGACAGCCTTGGTGCAGATAAACCGCGGGGACCTGTAAGTCATTGAAAATGAAAAACACATGCTCTTTAGATAGACATTCAATCAAATCTTGTAACAGGACTTGTCAGTGGACGTCCGAAATCACTTGCATTTTAGGCAAGTTGATTTTCCTGTGAATTAGTCAACAGATGTTAGGGAACCAACAGGAATGCGTTTTGCAAAGAGGTCCGGCAAAGAAATTGCAGGCGCTGAATTAATGTTTCCTGGTTTTTTTTTAGAGTTCTACAAAGTAAAGCGATGGATGTCAGACCCCGGGGCTATATAGGTATGTGCGGCCCCAAAGGACATGGTTTTTCAGCCGCTTCGGTCATAAATAGGGTATCAATTTTAGCCAATTTGCCGCCATTTTGGCCATTTTTGCACTCCGAGTCTTCAATTCGGATTTTTTTAGCAGAAGCTAATTCTTCATCACGCCCTCCTTCTCCCATCCGCGCTTTGCCTTCATCTACACCGTTTAACGCCTGCTACGCAGTCTAGATAAAGGCAGCAACAAAAGCCCTTCACAAATTTATGTTTACCGCAGATTTTGATCATAAATAGGGCAAGGGTTTCGGAAGGCGTGCCGCACACCCCTACCCAATTTTTCTGGAAGTGCCCCCCCCCCCGGGTGTCAGACGAAGGCCGCCAAAAGAACAAGAGTTTCAATATTTATGCCGTGTTTCGTTGGAATTGTTTATGTTTGACCAGTCAAAAAACAGGTTAGTATTGGACAAGGAGACATCAAAAGAAGTGTGGTAGGTAATTGAATGTGTGATTGGCTTAGAGGATTGGGAAGGTTATAAGATGTACGTAAAAAAATTAATCAATGGGCGACAAAAGTAGTTTAGACACGTATAGAAAATTACGCTTTTCGATCTTTAACCTCTTATTCTATTTCATTTGCATCCAGCGTTAATTCTCTGATATCCCCGGCTCCCCAATGTGCTCTGATCCATACAGTCTTAGAAATAGACTTCTGGGGGAAAGAGGGGAGGGGGGTGGGTGGGAGGTTCCAAGTGTCACAACACCTTTGCCTCTCTTCGTAGGTAGGACTCTGTAGTTAAATAACTAAAATGCATCCAAATATCAAAGTATAAAGGAACTTGTACCAGATTCCAGAGTCCTTTGCGGCGCTGAGTCAGAGCTGTTACTGCAGCCGCGCTTTGTACACACACCCAGCTTGAAAACGTAGACAGAGAAGGGCTGGAGACCAGATGCAACATAGCTAGTAACATTTCCCATGACCGTGTTGATCTCAGTGCCATTTTGATATATGATGTAACGGAGCAAAACACCATTGGGTTCAGCTGGTGGGTCCCAGACAACTGTTACAGAAGTTGAAGTCACGTTTCTAAATAATGGCGCATCTGGAGAGCTGGGAACTAAAGGAAAATGAAAAGGAACAGTCATAAGATATTCGATATTTGAGAATTTCTAGAGAGGTTTCTTTCATGATACTAGAAACTTACCATCTTCAAGGGTGGTAACCTCAGTCCATTCACTAAACCCAGACCCTGCAATAGTACTGGCATTCACGCGGAATTCGTAGACCGTGAAAGGCTGGAGGTTAGTGACCGTAAAACTAAATCCCATTCCATTGAACAGAAGTGTTTCAGCGCCGCCAGTTTTCTGAATCAGTCCATAGCCAACAATAATCCCATTAGGCAAAGCGGGCTGTTCCCACGTGACATGTACAGAGGTTGAGTTCAACACAGTGACATTGGGTGCGTTCAAACCGTCGGGGACTGGAATTGAATTAGAATGAAAACGGAAAATTAAAAAAAATTATAAAAAAATTATAGCTACTTGTAACGAACGAGGCCTAATGTAAAGACACATACTGCACAAAGAAGATTGGTCATGTATCTTCACTGCAGAAAGATATCTTTAACTTCTGTCCATGATTAACGCGGACTGATCTTAGAAAACCCACGCACGAATCGAATTAAACATTCTATTAAAGTTGAACCCCAAGTTGAAATGGCAATGAGTAAAACATCAAACACGAAAACATCCAACATCACCAAACATCGTGAAGAGAGATCAAAATACGACCCGCGGTAGAATATCCACGACTGGCAGATATTTATGCATCAAACACAGGCTACAGATTCTGTTACTAGGAAAAGTCTTTTAGTCACTTCTACGTGTCTACTGATACTGAAAGTGCACAACTTACCTCCTTCGGGGGTGGAGTCAGTGACATTGTTACTTAGAACAAAGCCAACAGAATTGGAGGCGTTCACCCAGAAAGTGTAAGTAGAATAGGGAAGAAGGCCATTGTAGATAAAATCCTTTCCGGCTTCCTCAACAGAAATAGCAGTCACTACACGTTGCTCAGTTTCGAACTCAACAGAACTCTGGACAATGAATCTTCCATAAACCATCAAGTTATAAAAGAGCCTTCCGTTAGGCACTGTCACGCGTGTCCACCGAGCGTTAACCGCTGTAGCATTGCGGATGCTTGTCGTTAGAGTCACTGTACCATTCGGGGCAATTTCTTGAGTGAAAGCCACAGCTTGAGCGCCGTAGGCGCAGCCTTGCGCCGTGCAAGCTCGAACGCGGAATGTATGATTGCTGTACGGTGCGAGGCCTTTTGCTGTGTAGTTTGTAAGCTGTGTTACGTTCAACACTGGGTCTGTTATCGAGTCTTGGTATAGTTCATAGCGCGTAATAATTCCGTTTGGTTTATCTGGTGGCAACATGATGACGAATAAAGCGTATGGACTGTCTGCGACCACGATGGGAGCTGGGATATCATCCGGGACATCCTCGTGCGTTATTACATGTGTGGCACTGCTAAATGTCCCGCCACCTCCGGTGAAGGGACGTATTCGAACGTAATACAATGTCCCTGCCGTGAGATTTCCAATAACAGTGTTAAACACATCTGGAGTGGCATTGAATTTCGAGACATACGCACTTAAAATATCGCTGGTAGCAAACAAGATTTCGTAACGTACAATTGACCCATTGAGGATACTTGGAATTTTCCAGGATACTTCAACTTCGGTTCTTCCACGCACAAGAACCGTTGGGGCCTTCACTCCGTCCGGAGGCAACTCGCCGGTTCTTATGCGGACCACAGGTCCTTGACCACAGCCAATTCTTGTGCAAGCCGTAATCTGTAGTGCGTACTCGGTGAAAGCCTGCAAGCCTTGGATTGTAAAGTTCTTACTTGTTCCGCTGTACACCACTTGTCCATCCAGTGTCAGATTATACTGAGTTATTATACCATTAGGCTGTCCAGGCTCGGTCCAGTGCACCTCAAGCTCCTTTGGACGACGGACAGCTGTAACGCCTGGAACACTGTCCGGAACTATGAAAGTAATTCAGATGATATAAATGCAAATTGAATTGTCATAACCTGAACAAACAAGAGGCCACTCGAGAGAGAATCTAAACTGAGTTAACTTAGCGGATCGTAGCTTGCCATGCACGGGTCTACACTTGGCGAGTGTACGCTAATTTCGCTCGAATTTTTCGATGCCTGTCTGCGGCGCCAAAAATACTCACATCTAGCCTCTCTGTTTTCAAAATCCAAGGTTACGGTGGCGCGAGCATGCCCGTTCAAAAAGTACGTCCGCAATGCGGGGTCAACGGGTAGTAATAACAAATGAGCAAATTAAAATACCTGATTCTTCAGTAGTGACATTTTTACCAGGCCCCACTGCACTTCCCCCGACCGTGAAGGCCTGAATCCTAATTTCGTACGTGGTGTAAGGTTGAAGCGCTGTGATGGTAGCGTTAAGAACACTTATGTCTGTGATGACTGATTCGTCAGGTGTTGACTGTGGGGGGTGTACACGGTACGAAAGTATCCTATACTCTGAGATGACTCCGTTGGGTCGCTCTGGTGGTGTCCAGACTACTC
>OMLO01002094.1_pt1 | contig 15849 bp, 8 predicted proteins | sample 1674811 | NCBI WGS metagenome assembly OMLO01 (sample SAMN06265003, study PRJEB25207) | coral metagenome | isolation source: Coral host | place: Mexico:La Bocana,Puerto Morelos, Mexico | collected 2008-11-13 | reverse complement strand
TGATCGTGTTGTTATGTTAGCACAGAATATTCATTGTCGTAAGAAGGTGTGTCTGATAAACACACTCCAGGAAGTACCGTGAAACACTGATCAATTTTGTATACAGTAAAACTATTTCAATGCACGTTTATTACGCCAGCCCTGTGGGTGAAAACCCTTCCTTACATTGAAATTGTAGTGCAATATGCATACTGTTCAACATAGATCACAATGACGGCACTAAGATGCCTAAAGAACATGTAAGACTTTAGAATCACCGAGCAACTTAACATTAAAGATTATGGAAATAGTAGCAATACTGTACGTAAATGCTGATCCGAGAGACGTCAGGAACATCCGTAAGCCCTTCGGGTAATTTGCGGAGCGTATTCAGACATTGTCGAAAACTATATTCTTACAATACAAAGATTTCCAGACGTTTCCAGATTTTTTTACACTGGGGGTTGGCAGGTATGAGGTACGGAGGGATTTAATTAACTCTGAGACTCAAAGTCTCAAGTCATGTCACAGAAGGATGGATGAGGGAGAAGTTAAGCGCTTTTACGACAGCTTCGTCGTGATCTCGAACAAGGAATTTGTGAACGAGCGCCCTTTAAAGTAATTTAACCTGCGACAGTGAATAGGGTTTTAAAATGGAAGAAAAAGCAATCTGAATAATTTTATGCAACAAAACTATTACCAAGGTTTTGAAAATTACATTATGAAGTAAATATTTCATAGATGCATTAAGCTAAAAGGCCGCTTTTATGCTTAACTTTGTTTGCACAGGGAAGGAAGTTAAAATGGCAAAATGATCCGCATTTGAACAGCTAAAACTCAGGTATACAATGAAAATACATTGCCATTGAAAAAACGTAAAAAAGTAAAACCATTAAACTTGAACCTGAAAAGAACATTTTGCATTTTGGAGCGAGGTTTTTCTTTGAGGAAAAGTAAATAACCACGGCCAGGTTACTAAGGCCAAGAGTGAATAAGTTAAACTGTCTGGAGAAATGTGTCAACGAGTTTCAAGAGGGTTTCGCAGACTTGAGAATTAAAAAGATTAAGAAAGTAGTGATCAATCAGTAAAGACGCTCTCAAAAAAAAAGAAACTTGGTCCCTGTTTTCTTTCACGAAATCAGCTTTTGAAAGTTGCTGTTTATCTGCTCGCCTAATGTTGGCGCTGTGAAGTCTTAACTACATAAAAAAAGGGCGTTTCAAGGAACTCTGCAAGTTAGTCTGGATCGAGGGTAGGCGACCGTCAAGAATTGTGTCAAACACTGTGACCGCTTTCTACAGTTAACGTTTTAAGGCATTTTGCGGCACAAAGATGTCTGCGATTTGCTAGCTATGTAACGCTTCAGGGGGAGAATATATTCTGAAGAAAAAAAGTCAGGGTTATCTTAGTCGTGATTGCCTTTCCCTTCTCCCAGTGAAAGGGTGGAGTCTTAGATCTTCAGCTGTCTGTTTTCATTAACGTGGCCCTGCATGTTGATTCTCGAACAAGTTAATTACTTAAACACAGAAATGTTTAGAACCCAGGACTCCCCAATTCAAATCCGCCCTCACCACTGGGTCTTGCATCATGTATGAGCTTTTCTAACCGAGACCTCATAAATAACCATAACATGCATGAAAAAATGTGATATTTTTGAAACTAGAAATATTAGTCGATAAGGGAATATATAGTTTTGCTTAGAAGTTTTTTATTTTAATTTAGGTTTTTCAAATATATTTTCAAGAAAATGCCTAAGCTTATTAAAAGAAGAAGCTCGTATTTGCCTCATCATCAAGGGAAAAAAACTCAATTTGTAGTACGGAAAAAGGTCTATATTGCGAAAATCGGTACTTCTTTCATTCTATTTTCCGTGAACATATTCTTCCTCGCTGATTATGAAAGTGGAATAGAATTTCCCGTGGGAGTTAATTTGTTATCGTGGTGACCTCAAACAATCGAACGTTCAATAAAACCAAATGTTGTTGATTGTCGAGTGCCTTTGTTTGCTATTATTAGAACAATGGCTGCACCACTTTCTCGCAGACAAACCTGTAATTTTGTCATTTACACAAAAGCCGGATACACGATGACTTCGCAGTAAATGTTGGGCTTGGTGAAGTGGGCATCTTTCTGTTTACTGTTTCAACTTGAGTTTTTCTGATTGTGCAAACAAATACAATAATCACAGGTAAATTTCGACATTTAGATATCGCTTACGGTTTTCACACAGCGTAAGGCATTCTCTGAGAAGGTCGCTCATAAATCACTTAAACCAATTGAGCGAAACATTTTCACGCTGTTAAAAACAATGACGGCCTTCCGAACAAAGACTAGCATTCAAACTGAACACCACCATGACACAAAGGCGTTTTAAAATCTCTGATGGTTTCACGTGTTTGAAGTGTAAAACAACAGTTATACTTGTATCGCCACTGGGTATGAAATTTCGACCTACGAAACAAGAAGCTCTTGAAGCTGGAAAACAATACGAATACAAGCGAAACAGCACGGTATCTTACGAGAACAGAAGCTCCAAGCCAAACAAACTCTTTGAGAAAAGTGTGAGAGAATTACATTGCTGAGTTTCTCAGCCAAACCTCTTCATTGTTTCATTTTTGTGTTTTCTGTTTTACACCATCATCTTTGTTATTTTAGTAAAAACAAATGAAGTTAATTTCCCGCCTGGTGTAAAAATGTATCATCTTTACAGCTTAGCTGATATTTTAAAATAAAGATTGCGTTTGGATAATTTTATTGTTCGTTGTAGTGGTGTTATATTTAACTATTCGTAAAAAGAAAATTGAAAGCTGGTTAAAATAATTTTCCTTTTAAAGGCTCGATTTTAATGAATCTGAATAAAAAATTTATAGCCTGGTAGATAGCTTTGTAATGAACATTGTTGACTTAGATTCTAGACTGGTTGGAGAGTATGTAATTCCGAAATAATTGTGGGCCATAAAAAATGCATAAATCGATAAAACGACGTCGCGACGTCAGCTGAAAACAACGATACAATTTTACACGATACAATTTAACAACTTTTTAATGAAAAAGGTTTTAGCGTGCTGCTTTTAGCCGGACAACTTTGTATGCCAGAATCACTGCAATGATTCAAATATGAGTCTGAAAGAACGCCAGTGTTGGAGTTATTAGAAAAAACGAAAATAAAGTCAATAAACAAACGAATCACCGGTGTCCAACTTCGACAGCTTTAAACTCTAACAGACTTTTCAATATTTACGAGTACCGGTAAATTATTTTCTAAGCTTGGAATTGAAGAAATGCAATTTTTCGCTAGTTTCTTAAACTTAAACACTTATTGCATGATTCAGCTAACACATCTCGACTACGATCTACTGATTCTTATAAAAAAGGATAAAAATAAAGTCATAAAAAATCCCGCCGGAAATTTGGAAGAGTGTTATAGCAAAATAGCAAGCAATTTTTAGCGTTTTCAACCATAACAAAAAAAGCACGTGCATAGTTTCAAACGAATAAAACGTTTTACTTCGTAGATAAAAAAAAAATGAATGAATTGGTATCTTACACATTTTGGAAGGCGATTTAATAAAAATTATACTAGACAGTGAATACAGCGAACATAAAATGTTGATATGTACGAGCGAGTTTGTTTAATGCGAAGTTAGAAGTATCTGATTGTTTCTTAATATTTCATGCTCTTTAGCTCATGTTTCGTTCTGATCACGTGACTCCAGCTAAAATTCAAATTGACACAAATCGGGGAAGAGGTAGAGGGGGGAGGGGGGGGGGGGAAGGGGGGGGGGGGGGGGGGGGGGGGGGGGGGAGGGAAAGTCTGTGAGGAGAAAAGCATTTTTCACAGCCGAAACGTATTTTAATATCAACCGTTCCGGCCGTGCCTTTCTTCATCTGTGGTCAATTTTACCCCGTAACTGGAGGTCTGTGTCTTTGACAGGAGAATTATCTTCTTACTTTTTACCCCTTTTTTGCTCTCATAATTCCTTCTGCACCAAAGATCAAATTACTTCTACTACCACTGCTACTTTCTCCTAGTTGTCCCAGCGAGTTAAACTGGATCGAAAAAGGAATTCTCCTTTTTAGGCCACAAACACTTTTTTAATTGTTAGTTTTGAGAGTCTGGATGATCATCTCGCAAATCTGGCCTGTTTCATCACCTGTTTCCTTGACAATGTATCGATTTTTAAGGAGAACTTGTACATCAATAATTCTGAGGAATCGAAGCGTCGAGTTCGTTTTACCTTACGCGCCGGGTTTCTTCGAAACGGAATCTTTGAACAGAAAGTGCCGGCAAGGACACTGATTTGATCTTTCAGTAAAATTAATTGCTGCACGCTCTGGCTTATTGTTTGTGTTCATTTAACCACAGCTGTGGAGGTCCAATATTCAATTTGTATTTTGACCACTTCCTGATATTTTAGTCGGCTAGGGACGGTTCTCATTAGTGTTGTGCATAAACCTTCAGCCGCTTGGTCAGTTGAAACTTCAAGCGTGGCTCTCGGCAAAGGCGCTTCTTCACGACAGCCAGATTGGCACGTCAAAAATGTAATTCCCTTTTAATTCTGCTTTAAGAAACTTTAAACATCGTTTGCCGATGATGGTGAAGGCAAATGGTCCTGTTTGGAACATGTTTGCATTTTGTATAAACAAGCTTATGAAAAATGTACAGGGGTGTGTTTGAGAAACAGAGAGGGACAGATGGTCGATTCCCATGGCGAGAAAATAGAGATCTCTAAAACCTTAAAACGCGGATAGGCACATTTAACTCGATTACAATATATCATAAATCTTTTATTCAAAATCGCTCAACCTTTTACTGCTTAACGAAACACAGATAATGCCACTGAATTCTTGACAAAGAGAATATAAAAATCTAAAGTTATGACGTGATGTAATGATTGATTGGTAATAATTCCACATCACCTGTGTTAACAAAAAAATATGAAGTTCACAATTAAAATATCGATTCTTACTTCGTGTAAGAGTAGAATTTGAATGGAGGTCCTGTAACCCGATAAAAAAAATCGCAACGTTGCGACGATTTTCGTTTGCTTCTCAACCCTATATTCTTCTTTATGAATGAATTCTGTAATTATAATACCTTTCAAAGCAGCATTTTTTCACCCGGACAGTACATCCCTATACCCCCTGGATCTATTTTGGTTTCGTTCCATTATGAAAAAGTCAATCCTATCTTTTGACTCGCGACAGTAGGTCATCTCACATAATTTAACCAAACTTTAACAGCATAATCTCACCGTAAAACTCACTGTTATGGCCTAATTCGTATTCCATTTGGGGCGCGACAAAATAACCCGTATTGCACACGCATTAGATCAGTATAGACCGACCGTGTAATAAGCCTGTTATTCTGTCGAAATTACCGCAACTTTAGGCGAAAGCATCGTTTATCTCACGGTCTTAAGTAGAGTTTTTTCTCGCTGTCCAAGTGCGTAAAAGAAAATCATCATTGGGTACATAAACATCAAAATACCACTTCGGATTTGCTTTTAGAGGGCTGGCAATGTTTTTAAATCTCATTAAATTTTGAACGGCGTAAAAGGCGAAATGTGTGAAGAAATTTAACGATTTTATTCAAACGTAGTCTGAAAAATAACAAGCAAGTGCCAAATGGTGAATACACTTTACCATTTTTACGTACATAGGGCAAGTTGTTGTTGTATAATATAAAGAGAAAAAAATACATTTTCTTGTCGAAACGCTTCCGCGTTGGCCCGCCAAAAAAAAAGAAATTTAACCTTTCCCGAGAAAATATCCCGGTTCTCAAAAATGGGGTTTGATAGCATTAGAAACGATGTCAAAAAATGCTCGATGTTTTAGCCGGGAAAAAACAAGACAGGAATATTTCACGAACACTTGCATTTTATGAAGAGAAAGTATCAAAGAGCTACCGGATATTTCTTAATTGAAATTTACTTAGCTTAAATAAATGAACTGTGAAGGCCGAATGCCTTTCTTTATAAACCCCGGGCCATCTTTGTCCAAACAAACAAAGCTTGTCTTTTGTAGAGCACTAATAGATTAAGACCATGAAGTTAGCAAAACGAAATCTCTTAAGATATCGGTATGACATTTCGAGCTGGAGTTTTCAGTGTTCCAATTTGGACGCGCGACAATGCCGTATTTTCTCGTTAATGCCCCAAAGTTCTGTGCTTAAGTGAAATTCATTATTTAGTAGATTTCCAAACAGATTCGACGGGAGCTTATTAAAATGTAATGAAGCTATTTTCGATTTACCATATGGTGGTTTTCATTTAAAATAACATCGCTCTGCGCTTAAAAGGAAACGAAACAATGAATAAACAAGTCGCTGATCACAGAGGATTTTTTTGACAAATCAGTATTTGTACTTCTCATACTCAACCTGGATTCTGGATTTCTAATAAGCATCTGACACCTTTATTACCTCTATGCACACAGCAAATCCCGGACGCGTAACCTTAACTGGAAGTTAATTTGATTCTCCCTTGATTAACTTGTTCCATACTTCACTTTATGAAGTGGAGAAGTTGCACGAAACAGCGCCGGACACTTCCGGTCCTGCAATGTGGCGTTTATATTTTATTTCATTCAAAGTATTTTCGCCCACTTTGAAAGTTTCATCAGCTGTTTCCAGCTATCATTGGCTTAATAGAGCAGAGACGTCAATAAAAGCGAATTCGTAAATTAGCCGATCATATCGGCTGCTGATCCTTATGAGCTGTTTGCTTTGGCCCAAATTGGCCACTGTTTATTATTCTTTGCTGGAAACTTCACTTCAACGCTCATTTTTAAATTTCACAGTTTTCATTACAATGAGGCATCCGGCAGCTTGTAAATTTTCGCTCCTTACACTTTTAATTAGTCCCAAGTCATTAATTGAAAATGGGAACAATGTATTGTGATAATAATTAAATTGTAAGCTATATAATTGGATTGCTTCTAAGGAGTAGTCACTCTTTTTCGCATCTGACCTCGGGTGGAGCGCATCTCTAACAGCTAAAGGAAAGTTAAATCTTCATTTCAAAGATGCACGCTTACGAAGGTTCGCAATCTTCGTTTCTTAACTCTATGTACAGGCCCAACTCGGCCCTTCAGCCTTCAACCCAGCAAACGTATTCAGGATACAAATCTCAAACAGATTACCCGATGGCTGTACGCTTTGACTCGCATCCTCTCCACAGCCTGTCCGCCTATAATTCAGGGTCCTTTTCATTCTATCCCTGTGCTTCAAGTCATCGATATGTTCACGACCTCAACTGCAGCTACACCGCCGGTTCTTTACATAGCGGTAAGATACTCTTTGAATTACGTGGATACTTCTTTTCTCTAGCTCTTAATCTGAATTCCTTAGATAAGCCAGCCACCACAATCTCTGAATTTCAAGTGTCTCGCGACCTACTGGCTTGGACAGCGTTGTTCGCAAAAAAGTTAGTAAAAAACTATATTTTCGGTGATTTCACAACTTTTGGAGCACAACATTTTGCGAAAATGGTTGAAGACTCTCGTGAGATTAATTATGCGCGATATACACGGGTCATGATGGAAATAAGAACACATTTTCCTGCAGAGTTGTAATTTGTTTAACTTTAGTAATGATAATTTTCCATCACTTTCTCTCGATGAAAAACACCAATTTACTCATCGTAAGCACCCATGTGGCCGCGTGGAATCTGAAGACACGAGATTCTTTGGCTTAAACTCGTCTGTTGGAAAAACTATAGTTTTTTGTTGTAGCATTTCTTGTGGGAAATCTAAATTATTTTATTTTTCGCAGGGTTTGTAGCCTGTCGCAGACCAAAGAGGATAAGAACAGCTTTTACACCGACACAACTTCTTCATTTGGAAAACGCGTTTGATAAGAACCATTACATCGTCGGAACAGAGCGCAAACAACTGGCCTCGTTCTTAAACCTCTCCGAGACGCAAATTAAGGTTTGGTTCCAGAATCGAAGGACGAAGTGGAAACGACAGCAGGCGGAGGAAAAAGCTTCATCGCAGGCAAAAACCTCTGGAATAAACGTCAGCGAGTGCCACGGATTAAGCAGTGGACAGATGCAGAAAGAAGAAAACGACCATTTGGTGTGATCGTAATACGTTCTTTTCACGATGCTTCTTTAAATGACAATTGTAACAGAGAATCTAAGTCAAGGATAATCCTTACTTTTGCATGCAGCATGTTCCATTTGACACTAAAAATTAAGTGCTCAAGTTTTGTCGAACACGATCGCTCGTTAAGGAACAATCCGCGCTCCGCCTTTCAAGTCAAAGAACAATCGAGAATGTTAGATTGTATAGCATGATATCGAAGTTAATGAAGGAATAGTTCTCTTTTAAGAAACTAAATCTACTCTTGTATATACCGAAACGGAGGAATTGACAATTCTAATGTAAAAAAAGTTATACCCGATTCTCTTGAACAGGTTTCGGTGAATTCCAGGTTCTTCGATTTCGGCGGAACATTAGGACAAAAGTTGATGATTTTTTTTAACTCTTGTCACCTTTGTGCTCGACACTGTATGGATATTCCTAGGAGAAATGAGACTTTTATCACTCTTTAGGATTAACGAAGGCAGGTTTAAACCCATATATTTTTGGGGTTTTTATTCTTGCTGAGTTGAAACACGCTGGAATATAACATTGCACTAAAGATGCGAACGTGCACTTTTTGTATGCCGGCATCAGTGTATCTTTTTCTTTCAAATAACAACTGTATATATAAACACGAAACCAGAAAAGAGGAAGCACTTTGGGATAACAGCTTAAGCTAGCTTTAAACGAATTTTTAAAAACTGATATTATATAAAACTGTGCACAATTGTTTTAAGTTGTATTGTACAAATAATAGATTTTCAAAGTATCCAGTGTAATATATACTTGTATTTGCTTGCCAGCCTCGAGGATTGTAAATTTACAAAGCTTTGCTGGAAAAAATTAAGACAAAATAAAGATTTTGCAAACCTATAAATCGATGTTTGCTATTGATGCGGGTTCCAGACCGAAATGAAAGAACAGGGTTGCTGTTAAAAGTTCTTTGCTTTAGAACAAGTTTTTGTTTTTCGTAATTTATAACTCTAAAAATTCTGCTTAAAGGCAGGCAAAGTTGCAGTTATAAAGATAGTTACCACATATGATTTCTTGGATGTTCCAATTTATAAACATTAAATCACAATGAGAAATGTTTTACGCTTTAGCTTACCACCTGTTTTGAAAAATTGCGCTTGGCTAAACAAGGCGATCTTTTTTCCTGGTGGCCGATATTTGATATAAAAATCACTTTGAAAGCCTGTGGAATGGCATATCTTGATTCTGTCCCCGATCGAAAATAAAAGAGGAAAGATTTTATCGATAGTCTGTACAGGCATGTTTACAACCTGTGTTTTTGCCGGGTGTGAACAGAGCTTTAAATATAATAAAAACTCTTAAGAAATTAACACAGTGCACGTAGTTGCATGAAATTTCTATCGCGTTGTAATTTTTGGCCTAATTTTACATGATCTAGCCTTTTAAAACCATTTACAGCCCGTGCCTCCGCGCAATGGGAATAAAATCGGCTTAATGCACTGGTTAATGAAAAATTTATATCCGTTAGAAATGAATTCAGCGCCGGGCATGGAGTAAGAGCACCTTTTGGTTCATTATGTTTCACAGGATATTTAAGTTTCTCTTTTCGAGTTTTTGGCCTAATCACCGACAGAAAACTGTCGAGAACCATTAACTTACGCGTGGGATAAAAGAGAAAATTGAACTGCTGTTGAGGCCATTAGAAAAACACTGTTAAATTTATTCATTTTGAATGTTATCCGTGATCAATTCCAAATTATCATTAGCGCGACGAAACTCGACCAACACGGAAACTTCGCCAGACTTTTTCTTATAATCCAAGAGCTGAAGTCTTTGCTAGACTTTATGATTTTATCCTTTCAAGGCAAAAATTACCTAAACAAGGTCATAGCTGAAAAAGAACTTTATTGTAGTTAATTAAATTAGGTCTTACGAAGCACACACGCCCTACATAAAATAGGGAATTTGAAGGTGATGAAATAACAAAGGCAGAAGTGCAAATTGAATACAAAAAATAAACTTCGATGATTTGTACTTTCGTGTGTTGTGTGAAGGTTGCATGTGTGTAATTATAGATTAAAAAATTGAACGGGCCAGAGCCAAACTAATTCCTTGTTATGGTAGTACACTTCGTATGATGAAGTTATAATAAGAGATTTATTGCTGACATTATGCACAACGTTAGATTATCACGTCCAAATATAGGAAGAGATGTTATAACTATACCGAAAACCTTCCTTAATTTATTTTTATGTATTGATGTGTTAATTTCATGTCCCACTTAGCAAAAGGTAGCAAAATCAGTGTGTATGGAAAAGTCCACGGTAAAGTCATCTCGATTATGACACACTGGTGTAAACTGCCAATTGCAGACATTTGAACAGTACAGAAATGATACAATGACTAAGTCTGCGATAGAAAATATTAGAAGGAGAGGTATAAACTAGGTTGCTATACTAGTGAATAAGTTGTGAAAAAATCCTCGAAGGCACAGTTTATGAGATTGTCATACTTCCTTTCGAGAAGTAAGTGATTAAAAAAAAACGGGTTGCTTTATTATATTGGAGAGGCCAAACGTCAGAAATTGAAAGTGGATTGAAAACAAACCTTGATAGGACGCGAAACCAGGCAACAGTCGGGTCAAAATTTTCACACGAGATAATTCTTAAGTAATGACCTCGTTGCTGGCAGGGGGTGCAATGGGAGTTTAAGAGATTAAAAACGGGCATAAAGGATTTTTAGAAAGTCGTTAAGCAGTATAATTTAACTGTCGATTATCTGTCGACAGAGTACATGGGCGAGTGACAAATGTTGTAAAATACACATCAAAAAGATACTGTAGTGTTAGAGGCTTGAAGTGCGAATTTTAGAAAAAAGCCAAACAATTACTCAGTCTTCGCGGCAAATCGATCACTTTCAAAGTGACAAGCTTTTGTTTGTCACCATGGTAACTCCGTCACTAGCACAGTGCTTTGCGGCCTTGTTCACATTCAAGTTTTTTTCTTCAAAGCAGGGTTTTTAAATAGCAACTATAATTGGTAATATCTTGTTCAAAATGATAAATTTAATAAATTCTTCTAAAGCCTCTTCTAAGAGTTCCAGTAGCATAATTATAACGCGTATTATTACCAGCGATGTTGGAGCTGGTACAGAGTGCAAAGTAGATTTGTCGGTTCTTAGCAGCTAATTACTAACCGAGGCGATATTGGAGGCTTGTTACACCAAAGGTGCCATAATTACCACTGTCAATATCCCCTTTCCTCCTTCTTAACGCGTTTGAATACTTAACTCATTTGGTGTGTGTAAAATTTCTTCTTTTTTTGAAAGCCTTCATCAGCTGCGGGGGTGTGGTGAATGTTGGGCGCGCTTTGTCTTAAATCAACTTTACTGAAGCCCGCGTTTTAATTCTGATTGTTGCTTTAATGCGCTGGGCAGTTTCCGCCTAAGCATAAGAGGATTTCCCACGAGAAAAATAGCCAAAGTGTTGGCAATTATCGAGACTGGTCCGTAATCTAATAGAGCTTACAATTGTCTGTGATCATGTTGTTTTTGCGCAAAGTTGCACGGAGTAACAATGCCTTGGGAACCTTCTTTATCGCAGAATTGGCGAAATGATCCGAGTTGTAAGGCCGGGCATTGTTAAACTGGAATTAAAAACATCGATTGTATCAAGATGTAGTTACCGTAGGCGTTTATAACAAACATAAGGCTAGAAAAATACATTACAACATCTGGCAACTTTAATAAACTGATCCGGTAAGAATTTTAAGATAAAATTACTATCTATGCATTTGTATTAACTAACACTCCATGCACAAATAAGATGGAAACCTGATTATTATGCCTAAATTTGAGACTAACGAGTACAAAAATATAAATCATAGGCAACATTAGATTAAAAAAAAAATGATTATTCATCATCACTTTCGTTCAAAATGGTATTTATCATTTTCCGATTGAAATATGACAACAAACTATGTACTTTCGAAGCATCGCTTAAACGCACTGAAAAAAATCGTCGTTTGGCTGACGAACTTTGACTCCTAATCCATAGAGTATTTTATAAGCAAAAGTTAAACTAAAATAAATTAATGTATCTAAATTTTTTAATAGATACGTGAAATCTTTAAAGTCATTCAAGGTGCAATATAGGTGACTGTAAATAGTAAGATACATTAACAGAGAGGTTATGAATGCCCCAGGCTATAACCGCGGTGTCAGCTGCCAGCAACATTAAGAAACATTGAACAATTTCGTTCGAACATATTACTCCTAAAGTAAAGTCAACTTAAATTCTGCAAAACAATTAAATAAACCAACTGCTAAAAATACTACAAACGACTTTTTAATTGAATTTATGTCATTTTGTCAACTTGATAAACATTAATAGTGAAAGCGAGATGAAGTTATACGAAAAACAAAACAAGAAAAGAAACAGTGCTTCTAAGAAACTACAAGTCTCGATTGCGTTATTAACATCCAATATTCATGATAAAGGAAACTAGAAGATTCGATACGCATTGTCACTCACTTAACTTTGAGAACAACCTAGTATCAGGATTCTTGGCTTCGCTTGAGTGACATTAATTAAAGAATAATTTCGTCTTTTTTGTCGTAAATGAAGGTTTAAGCTATGATCAAAGACAGTCGACAGAACCTCCCGGCCCACCAGAACTTAAAAGTGCCCATTCATTGTCCGGCTAGATTCAAATTTAATTTGCGCCATGCCTTGCCCGAAGAAGTAAATTGTTCGTTGTTGTAAAAGGTCAACTGAGGTATTAGTGAACATATTTGAGGATTAACAAGGAAAGTAATATCTGGTTAGCTCTAGCAGCTGATGCAGAGCAATATATTCTCGTCCATGAAAAGCGTGCTAGGCATGCAGCGGTCAAGAACACAGAAAAAAGAGTCCATTTCTATCAGCCTAGAAGCGTGCCACAAAACCAATTGACGCGTCTGTAATGTTTAAGCGATTATGCAGAAAACAAGTGACAATTAAAGTTTCCACGTGTTTATCTAAGTGAGGCCCATGGGCCCATTGTTCCTTACTCAACGACAAAATCAGCGCTTTGTTGAATTTTCTTTTGTCAAAGAGAAAGACAAACTCACATTATTGAAGAAAATGGTCGGCCATTGTGTTAGCGACTCAATCATGTGTTGCCACAATGGACTACCTCCTGGGCCAGTGTTTCTCTTTAGCTCTGGTTCTTCACTCGTTGAGACTGGGAATTTGTCATCTGCGGTTTAAGAAACATATTACATTCAATAAGAGGATGCTTACAGTTTCAACGAAGAGAAGAATGGTTGAAATCTTTTCATGTGTTGTTATGGGCTCACCCTGTCTAATTAGCGACGTTAAAGGCTTCAAAATGTTTGCATTTCATCTATTTTCTTAAGACAGTTTGGCAAGTACTGTGAAACAAGACTCAAGAAGAAGGAGAACTGTTTAACAGCGTTGCTAGCTTTAAATTTTAATATAATATTGAGCAACGCCGAAAGTTTTTATGTATTCTTTAACAAACGTGAAACGTTTTGGGACAAATGATTATCAGGTAAAACGGGTAAACCGTTTCCCAATTAAACCAAAATGAATAGTGTTCATTCATCAAATTTATTTTCAATCCGTAATCTGACGGTGACACTTGATATGAAAACCACTCCATACAAGGAACTATATAGCCCAGTATTATCCATGTGTAAAAGGACTACAAATATCTCTTGAAACCGGTTCTGTAGGAAGGAAATTAAACTAGTCCTTTGTAGCTATAAATAAGAAAGTCTGTCTTGAATTAGCTAGGTGTTAATGTAAGACATTGTCTGTAGCGGGGCTACACTGTCACTGGATTGCAAGTTGTCAGATGGATTTCTTACTTGTGGTACCTTTACTGAAGTACTCGGCTGGAAAGTTGACAAACCACTCCCCCTCCCCCAGCGAATCTTTTGATGCGGCGGCGCGGAAAACGGAAATAGAAGCACCCGAGTTCATTTTTATAGAAGGATTAATCCCTACCTCATGCAGCGATACTGAATACTGTTAGACTTTTTCCAAAGTAATTACATATTTTTTACCTTAAAATAATAGATATTTTAAAAAATGATCCACTGTGCGTGCTCCAAGTCGCTAGCGTTTAACCACTCCAGTGGGAATGGGTACTACAATACAACCCTCGTAAAAATACGGTGATAATTTAAATTCGTGGCATTCGTTTTTGTTTCGCGGATGTTAAGTTCGTCACGCATCAGCTAAGGATTATTATGTTGTAGTTTTACTTTCCTGTTATCTTCTTTAACAAAACAAGTGGCCCAGGTAGTCTGTAACAGTGCCAAATTTTTGCTTGAATTCGAGTGCCACTTATTGATCAAAGAATTAAGCGAGCGATCATTTCTTTAATCCGAAGTAGTCATGAGAAGAAACGTGCAAAGTTAAATATAATCTATACACGGAGTTCATTGATAACAATATCTGTGAGCCAGAACACGAGTTAGAGAAATGAAAGTTTTTGAATTTACGGACAATAGTTAGAAACATTATTAAAATCCCCTCATCGTCCATAGTTGTTCTCAAGTCATCCCTGGAGCGTTGAAGTCTTAATGTCGTTATGAATACTGAAACTCACTTTCTCCGTTTGACGGCTTAAAATTGAAAGAAAAGGATTCTCCTTTCCTTCATTTAGAATCCATTCACAGAACTTCCACACTCCATGTGAACTCACGCGCAATCTCGTTCCCGAGTCCGTGATCCTTTTGGTCAGCTAGTTTATTTGGTATCGATATTGTAACTTTGTTTAGTATATACCACACAAGTGAATAGTGCTTTTCGCGCACGCCGATTGGCTAGCTCGGAGGTGATTAGCCAAGTACTATTCACCTCCGAGCAGCCAAAGAAAAACAAAATGACTTCCCGTTTCAAATAAAGTTACTCTTAAACAATTTAAGTTATTCTATGGTCCGCTAGTTATTCAGCTCGTTTGGTATATACTAAAACAATTCGCGGCTCGGTAAATATCCACCACTATTCACCTCCACTTCGGTGAATAACTGTTAACTAATCTTCAATCACAATCTATTACTAATTATTTTTCCTTCACATTTTTATTTCTTTTGCACATACACAACACTTAACACGCAACTAACTTATAATAATACGTAAATACCAACAATAACATAAATAATTACAATAACACTAACACTAGTTGAGGAGAAGAGAAGGAACTTAGCGTTGTAAAACATTAGGTTATACTTGTAGGTTATGTACTGGTATGTTATCTTATTGATAAAATCAATGATCTGTATAGTGGTGATGAGTTACTTTGAAGCTTACATTTAAAATATAATAGCGTAAGAAGAGAAGAGTATAATTCAATTTATTTATTACTGCGCTTGATGCAGAGAAAAGACCAAAACGAACATCTTCTTCATTTAGAATGTGGTTAAAACTATTATTTTCATTAAAACCATTGCAATACTTCCTGAGTGAAGGATTTTGTGAACTGGCATTCAATAAAGGTGTGACCTGTGAAATCTGATACCCCGTAATAGACGCAATTGCTAGGAACAGTTTCTACTTCATAACAACAACTCTGTGAATGAATTCTCATAACTTTTTTCTTGCATACTTTTCGAACCGATCTAAATACATTTCCCCAATTTGCTTTGTCGTCTGTAATAGTTTTGTTCAGCAGTCTTTTGAGTTTGCCCTAAGTAAATTTATATTTATACAATAGCCCAAGTTAGTCTCGCATTTTGATTGGTTCTTGCCGAAGATCTATTAAAGGACAGATACAGGATTGACGTCATAACCACAAAGTTTT
>OMLO01002093.1_pt1 | contig 15849 bp, 14 predicted proteins | sample 1674811 | NCBI WGS metagenome assembly OMLO01 (sample SAMN06265003, study PRJEB25207) | coral metagenome | isolation source: Coral host | place: Mexico:La Bocana,Puerto Morelos, Mexico | collected 2008-11-13 | reverse complement strand
TGCATCAAATCCGACGCGATTTCTGGCGAAGCGATTTGCTCACGCTATGAGCGTGCACTATCGGGATTTGGAGCACGTTTACGTATACTGAATTTGATTGCGCGGCTCAGCTAGCTGTGTTATAAAGTCATTTCGGTGCTTACTTGGTCAGGGCGCTTTCTTTCTTCGTGAATGGGACTTCAAAGGGGGAATGATAGATTGATACTGTGAATCTGTTTCTTCGTCTGCAGTCATGACTTGATGGGTGCCGAGTACTGCAGCACAATGGCGAGAGGACAAACCAAGCATGGTTACTGTCAAAGTACCGACTGGCCAGCGGCATTCAGCTGGGTTCGCTATGTGGGTTAGTTCATTCAGTCATTCGATCAGTCAGTGATTCAACCAGGCAGCCAGTCAGTCACGCTAGCCCGCAGTCAGTCATTCATTCGATCTGTTAGTCATTCAGCCGGGCGCCAGTCGGTCAGTCAGTCAGTTAGTCAGTCGGTTAGTCAGTCATTCATTCATTCATTCATTCAGTCAGTCAGTCAGTCAGTCAGTTAGTCAGTCCGTCAGTCAGTCAGTCATTCAGTCAGTTAGTCAGTCAGTCAGTTAGTCAGTCAGTTAGTCAGTCAGTCAGTCATTCAGTCAGTTAGTCAGTCAGTCAGTTAGTCAGTCAGTCAGTCAGTCAGTCAGTCATTCATTCATTCATTCAGTCAGTCAGTCAGTCATTCAGTCAGTCAGCCAGTCAGTTAGTCATTCAGTCAGTCAGTCAGTCATTCAGTCAGTCAGTCAGTCAGTCAGTCAGTCAGTTAGTCAGTCATTCAGTCAGTCAGTCAGTCAGTCAGTCAGTCAGTCAGTTAGTCAGTCAGTCAGTCAGTCAGTCAGTCAGTTAGTCAGTCAGTCAGTCAGTCAGTCAGTCAGTCAGTCAGTCAGTCAGTCAGTCAGTCAGTCAGTCAGTCAGTCAGTCATTCAGTCAGTCAGTCAGTCAGTCAGTCAGTCAGTCAGTTAGTCAGTCATTCAGTCAGTCAGTCAGTCAGTTAGTCAGTCAGTCAGTCAGTCAGTCAGTCAGTCAGTCATTCAGTCAGTCAGTCAGTCAGTTAGTCAGTCCGTCAGTCAGTCAGTCATTCAGTCAGTTAGTCAGTCAGTTAGTCAGTCCGTCAGTCAGTCAGTCATTCAGTCAGTTAGTCAGTCAGTCAGTCAGTCATTCATTCATTCAGTCAGTCAGTCGGTCAGTCAGTTAGTCAGTCAGTCATTCATTCATTCAGTCAGTCAGTCGGTCAGTCAGTCATTCAGTCAGTTAGTCAGTCCGTCAGTCAGTCAGTCAGTCAGTCAGTCAGTCAGTCAGTCAGTTAGTCAGTAAATCGGTCAGTCGGTCATTCAGTCAGTCAGTCGGTCAGTCGGTTAGTCCGATGGTTCCACAGAATGCTGTAGTCGGTTCGTAAATAATAATTACTTCCTAAGAAGGCCACTATTTCTTAGTCTCTAAGACTCATTGTTTTTTCACTACTTGACGCATTTTACTGATTACTTTTTCTAGAAGCGACGATGGCCCCAAGTACGGTCCATAAAAGCAATGGACTCAAAGGTTGGGCCATAGTTTTAGCCATCTTGCTACCCCTACTGATTGTGGGACTCGTTGTGGGACTCGTTGTGGCACGAGTAGTCTTCTGGAAAAAGAGTGGTGTACCTAGAGTAGCTTACACTAATTATTATAAGAAGCAAGCTGATGACAACGTGCCCCTGGAAACTGACGCTAACGTGGATTCCACCACGATGTAAGCAGCTGCTGTATATGCCGCCACCTTGTAACAACGATTAATTAAAATTAGATTACAATATTTCGTGAGGAATCCAAATGAGCCTTTGCTTGTTTTCTTGCGGATTCTCTATCCAGGTACAATTGGAATTCGGAATTTGGAGATGCCGATTTTTGTGGAGGGAGGAAAAACGGAGATCCGGGCAAAATTCTTCAAACAACATATGGCGCCGAGCCGGAATCGAACCCGGGGCACATTGGTGGGAGATAAGCGGTCTCACAACTGCCGGCCATCCGGCTCTCTAAACAAGCAAATATATGAATTTGTCGAGTAAAAATTCTAATGTAAAACAAGTTAAGACTAAAAATAAACTTACGAATGCACACGATGCGGCGCAGTTTGATGGGGCTTATACCCTGAGCATTTTAAGAAGTACTTTTTACTTGTGTACGGAAATATCTGGCGATTTTGCAGAGGTCTCTGAGCACGAGGCGAGCGTGAGGACAACGCGAGACACGCGGTACACGAGCGACACGCTCGAATCAGTGTGTGCCATGTCATGCATCAGAAATAATGTTTGGCAAATTGTGGTTACTAGACTTACAGTGTCACAAATGACGAACAGAAAAGTAAATTTATTGTTTTCCCGCGCTCAGATCGTGAAAATTCATACGAGTAACGAAGTCCATAAGATATAAAACACGGGACTGGATTTTTTATGGAAATACATGGAGTCTACTCTGGGAATACTGATACTAAAACTGTGCAGACACCCTACCCGCATGCGGGAAGTTCAGTTTTCCTCATTCCAAGAGTAATTGGCATGTTTGGGGCGAAAAAAGAAATCAGGGCATCGAATGTCAGATTTTATACATCCAAAACGAACAGAAGGAGGGTCTTGTGGTGGGGTGACAGTGCCTTCACCCCCCCTCCCCCCCTGGCGAAAGTAGTTTTTGTGGTTTACTGCTTGATGTTTGAGTGATCACCAAGTTTAACCTGGAGGCTATTTCTATATCGCGCGAATCACTCAGCACTTCAAAATAGTCCAAATGTTTAGCGCATGAACTCGACTCTTTTGAGTTTCATAATAGGTCAGGCATTAAAAAGAAATACGAAGCATCTCACCTCAGGCTAAACAACGTTGTATCTTAATACCGTAACACGAAAAGTGAAACAAAATTTTTTTTTTCGTTTTTTTTACCATGAAACCGAAACGATCTATTCGATTGGGGAAAAGAACGGAAACTCGGCCATACCAGACGCGGGAAATGACTAATGCAGGTCATGCGGTTTGCTTTCCCGTAACAGGGAGAAAATGTTTTCCCTTAAAACATGTTCCTTCTCAATAGATCTGAAGGTCAGTATATATAAGGACGCTCACCCATCTAACGGCCGAAACTCAGTTGAATTGGTTAATCCGCCAAACTGTGTGATCAAATCACGGTCTCTCAGTGAAGTGAGACAACATGTTGCTCAAAGTAGACTCGAGTTCTTCCTTCTGCAATAAATTTTATTTTTTGTTGCTTGTATTAACACCAAAACTACAGCTTCTCTTTTGTACTGGGCAAGTTTGAATTAAATGCTTGAGAAGATGAACGTAGAAAGCTTAACGCGTCAACGGAATGATAACTTTTTTTTGTTTAAGAATTCACAGCAAAACGTCCAAGAGACAGCAGGTTGCCGACTAACCACAGAGACAGCAAATAATACGCTTGACAATGAGCGTTACGAAAGTTTAATTAGCTCCTAGAATATAATTTTTGTATTCTTCCTACTTTACTTTGTAAAAATATTCACAGCTTGAAGTCATGGCACAAGGGTAATTTCAATTGTTTACTTTCTGAAGCCTTGACAAGGCTAAAGTAATTACATAATACGCTGAGTCTACAGGCTACCTAATTGTTTTGGGTGCGTCGGTGGATTTGTGGATAGGCCAAACTGATTTGAAACTACAACTAGCGTGACTGAACAGAGTGGGTGTAAGGGCAATATTAGATTTATAACGTTGGAATCCAAGACGTAGTAGACTATCAACTTACGCTATCGTGATAATTAAGAGTACGTGAGAGGGGAAGACGAAGTTAATCACGCATGCAAGATGAATCTTCACTTAGCAATTTTCTCATATTGCACACTGTTATGCAGTGTTGTAATAATTTGCGGTGAGTCGAATGACGGTAAATGCGTCAGCCTCGTGAATGGACCCTTCGACATCTGTACAAGAGCGGGCTATAACAACACACTGATATTTCCCAAGGAATTGACAACTGAATGGCAAACTGAAATAGCGGTATACTTAGCTCTTATTATACCTCCCTGGGAAAACTGTTCTTCCGTGGAGCTCGCAGCAGCGCTAGAGTGTTCGTTTTTATTTCCCAAGTGTAACTCTGAGGGCAAGCCCGTGTTACCTTGCAGACGAGTCTGCGGTGAACTGTTGAAACAGTGCTACAACCATACAATACAAACAGGCCCAGAGTATCTTGAAATCTTCATGAATGTTATGCTCTCTGAGTGCCTCAACCTTCCAGATGAAAATCCAAGCACCAAGAAATGTTTTGAGCCACCTAATTTCACTACAAATGACACCGTGAAAAGTGAGTACAGCTTATTTTATACTGAACTCATTTCGTTCAAGTACTCTTTTCTCGATTTATATTAATTAAGGGAGGGGGTGGTGGCGGAATGGTCTGTTACGATGAGGGGGAGGGAGCGGGAATGATAAGTGTGCCCACAGCGGCTGTCGTACTCTACCAAAAAACAAGAACCGTAACGTTCCGGTAGTAACGACTCCCCGAAAGTAGAGATCCCCCGAAATTAACGTCAATGTTTTGTGGTCGCTAGTTTTTTAAATTGTATAATGTATCAAAGGAGATCATTGCTATCGGTCTAATCCGCGAATTAATGAAGTCTGCGAGTCTTCTAATGCATATATTCACATGACGCAACGGTGGTGAAGATGAAAAACACAAACGTCGGCGAACAAGATGCTACAGTGGAGATGTGCCTGATAGTCTAGCAGAGGTCCTGTACAAGCCATTGCAAGCCACTGCTGGAAAAGGAAATCAAAATGACTTGCCTTGTATCTGGCCAAAGCAGGAGTGCGCCTGAAGGTGTATGGATTCAAGAACTGAGAGACAAACTAATACAACTCGTCCCGACCACTGACAATACAATCTAGGAAGACCGTCCGGAGCCCACCCATGTTGCAGTTAAAACATGAAACTGTATAGACAAATTTTGTCTCATTTTGTTTATTGGTGTTGATATTGATTTATTTTATTATCGCATTGCTATGTTTATCATTGTTACCTTCTTTTTATGAAACGCAATCTATACATATGGAATCCAAATGAAACGTTGTTCTTTTTTTTTATAATCTTATGTTGTTCATTTTTTATTTCGGATAAAAGCTCGCTCGCTCGCAAAAGCTCTTTGTAAACGAACGAGTTTTGTTCCCCAAAAGTAGCGACACCCAAAGGCAGCCTCGTTGCCAGGGACTTTTCCCTGGCTGGAAAAGGCCCTGGGAACGAGGTTGACCCAAAGGCTGCTAATTCCTTTACGTAAGTACCTATAGTAAGAATGAAATTATGCAGATCATTACGGCTCCCGCCAAGGGTTTTGCCAAAAGAGGAACAAGGAAATGCCGTGTTTTATTTAACAGGATTTTCTTCTTTGCTATTAATGTTAACTGCTCACAAAAATTGTCAGAACGCCTTAAATGTGTTAAGGAAGGGATAAAGGGAACCCGATCAAATTCAATACTTGTAGAAAAGAAAAAGACTGATCAGATTGGACTGATCATGATCGGAACACTTCTCAAACATACTGATGTTGTTTCTTTATTTGTGTTTAGTTTCAGAGATAGAACCATGAACGTGTTATTAAATGTTTTCATTATACACTGTGTAAAGCCGTGAAAGACTGATAAGAGATGGAGGTACAAGATTCTCCTTCCCAGACCCCTCGGTAGTCAACGGCATTTCTAAACGAGTAGATCTGGGGATGAGAATGGAGACCAAAGTAATTACTTATTGGAGACTTAGTTTGTCGTTGTTCTTGTTTTAGGTCCGTTGGATCGTGGCTGTCAAAACTTGATATTTCCTGCGTGTAAAAACTTGGGTTTTTATGGACACACTTTGTTTTCGGAGTCAGCCCAAAAAACGGTTTACAAATATATTTACAACAAAACTTACGACGATGGAGATTTAGAAACCGCCTTTCCCAAGAACGTAGAAAAAGATCTTTCCAAGTTTCCCAAGTGCCAAACAAATATCAAGAGGATGGTTTGTGGAGAGCTGTTCCCACCGTGTTTCCCGGATGAAGAGAGTCCCGGATTGAAGACCTTGTGCAGTTCGGTTTGTAATGACATTGTTAGAGACTGCCCGGACTTTTTCAGGTAATTATTTTACCTAGGTTTATTACTGTATATTTAGATTCAGAAGCCATTTGTATGGAACATTATTCTATCAAGTATATGTGTGGGTTTGCTAGGATTTAAACCCGTGTAATCCACATTAAGCCCGCCACTGTCGAATTAGCCGGCCCCTTCCCTCCCTCGTAATCACATCGATTTTGAGGGGAGGGGTGGATGTACACAGGCTCGTGTCGGATTAGCTTCCGAACACAGACTATTTCGGGCTATTTCTTCTGTTATCCTTGTATGTCCACAGACCATTGCCTGATCGGCTACAAGGCCAGTTGGTAATTTAAATGGTAAATTTGACATGATATGGTATGGTTAACGATAAGTGGGGCAACTTTCATGAAATAGGTGAATGGTAAACTCGCACTTGTAATAAAGCTTTCTCGATTTATTTCGATTATGTTTCGCAGTGAATAAAACGCGATTAGAGCCGAAGCCGAGTTACCAGCGAGAGTCTCTCGTTAGTGTCTGATTAGCCAGTCACGGTATCATGGTAGTTTTTTAGTTATCGAAGCATTTAGAATTTTTCTGTTCCTATATGGTTATAACAGAAAAACCAAGCCTTATGCGCCATACTCGGAGTGCTTCCCTCGCCCATAAGTACAAATTGCTAAAGGAAATTGTTCAGGAAACCATGAATGGTGGATGGCCCTCAGTTCAGAAGTCTCCGAAAAAGTGGAGCTTTAAGGTCGGCACACACCAGGATACATGTTGAGCCGGGGACATGAGGTCGGATTGGTTTTCTCCGTGTGACATGCCCTTTTTTGCTGTTTTGTTGTGGGGAAAAATTGTGTCTGGTCCTTGCAACATGTTGCACGAAATTTAGCTGGTTGAAATGACCTCAGTTGTATCTTGCAAACTCTCCCCGCCATATTTACATGGTGTCCACCAGCTTACTCCGCTTCACGCCCCCGGATTCGAACATGCCCCGTAATAGGTGCGGACCTTCTACTTTACGACGCAGTCTGATTGATTTATTATACGCATCCATATTTTTTTAAGGAATCATTTCATGGGAGTAGAGTTTTGCAGTACCCTAGCAGAGGGAAACACTAGTCATGGCTACTGTGATCGTAAAGAATGGCCAAAACCATTTTTGTGGTTCAAGTACATTGGTAAGTTTATGTTAGAATTGAGTCCAAAAATAGCTAGAAATCAACCAAGCATTTCTCTCTGAGCGTTTGTCCCGTTTGTCCTAGAAAGGAAAACTAGGGAAGCACATGAAACAAATTCTTTGAGCTCGATGAGATTCCGCCCATGACCTCCGGGTTAGATTGATAGCACTCAGTGCTCTAACGTCTGAGTTATGAGGCTTTATGAGGCTAGATGAGAGCAGGTCGGGGGAGGGGAGGGTAATGACAGTAGCAATTCGTGGTAAGTTAGATGTCAGGGTTACAAGCCTCAGAAGTTCAAAGTAAGGAATTAATTCTGAAGTTCTTTTAAGCGTTAATAGACAATTCTATTTTGGTCAGTGCTAGCATGGTAGCATGGTAGCCTTAGCGCACCCTCCCAAACGAAGCCTATGCGATCAGGTCTAACCCAACGAAGAACACAAAAAGAACGATCCTGAGAAGTGGTGTTCTAACCCCGTCCGACGTGTCTGCCACCGGAGGTAAATAACGTTGCAGTAACATTTGTATTTCTTAACAGAATCAACAGTAGCACCAACAGACGAGCCTGAAACGAAAGGTCCCAAAGCGTGGGCCATTGCCGTAGCTGTCGTGGCATCTATGGGCGTAGTGGGACTCGGACTGGTAGGGATTATTTGGTGGAAGTGGCGCAGCCGTGCGCTTGGAATGGGGTACACCAGACAACAGGATGATGTCCCTACAGTGGATTAGCTGATGACGAGTCCAGACATGTTTGGTGTACTTAAGCAAATCTTTTTGGCAAAACTATTTATAAGAAACAAGCTGCTTTTAGTTTAGTTCGTTTTGTCATACAGTGTAACCTTTGAGCCGTATGATGTGCATTCCTCCCATGGAAAATACAAATGTATTTAACCGTAATGATCCTACGTCTTTTATTTTCCGAGCCTTCGTTACCCTCAGGGCTTTTCCTTTTCAAATTTCAGACTTTTTTTATTTTGGTTGTTATTATATTTCACACTTTATTTTAAATTGGTAATAACATGTATTATTGTGGAAATACCTGAATAAATTGTTATTTTTGTTGTTGTATCTGCGCTGGGTTGCTCTTTCGTGCATTGTGGAAACATTGAAGTCAAGACCCAAAGACCCCATTGTATTTTTGAAGTAATTAGTATTATCGTCACTTTGTCGGGCATTGTGGTGCATTTTTCGAGCTAAAATGGAAAATTTGGCGGGCTAAAATGTATTTTAGCCCGCTGAAATAAACCAATGAAAAGTGAGAATCAACACGTCGTACGATATAAGCAGCCAATCAAAATCTAGAAGCCATTTCAATGTTCGCGCCGTTTTCTTGCAGCGTCGGTAAAAGAAATGATGACACTTTTTCATGCCCAAATTATGGCTGAAAACACAGTAAACGACGAAGAAAATCTAAATTCTCAATCTTCTCAACGAGAGAAAGAAGATCTACAAAAGTTAGAGGCTGATTCAGAGAAACGTCTGATGTAAGTACCGCGTGTAGTAGCTCCATGGCCAGTGGCGAAGTGCAGGTAAGTTTTGCGGCTTCAAACCAAACGCACTCTGTTTAACCAATTATGCCAAACTGTCAGTTTAGCAATTGCACTATTAATTTAAACTCTTTAAAAATAACCTTTGTCGAACTTTGCTGAGTCGGGCCCAAAACATGTTTATGCCCACGAACATAAACTCTATTGTTTTATTTTACTTCAACTTTTAAACGTTTTTAGTGTTTGCTACTATTTGAATAAATACTAGTTATCAACGCTTTCGCGTGTTTTTCTGTGGAATATCTCACGAGTTACTTGTCTTTTCTTGGTATGCACACGAGCCTTTAAAGTGACAAGTGGAATATTCTATGATATACCACGAAAGAGCATTGTATAACTATTTTATACCATGCCATAGCAAATAAAGGTGAAAGTGAAGAATGATCATCGCAGTTAATTTTCCAATTTAAGCAATTGGAAAGAAGAAGCCTGAAAAAATCAGGGCTTTTCCAATTGCTTAAATTGGAAAATTAGCTGCGATGATCATTCTTCACTTTCACCTACAACCGCAGTTCATATATGAGATTATTTCATATAAACTTCACATCATTTCACTCCTCACGGGAAGATATGAAATCAATAAATTGACCTCGCTCCCAATGTGTGGCTTCATAGCTCAGTTGGTAGAGCATTGCACCGGTATCGCGGAGGTCACGGGTTCGAATCCCATTGAAGCCCTGATTTTTTCAGGCTTCTTCTTTCCAATTGCTTCAATTGGAAAATTAACTGCGATGATCATTCTTCACTTTCACCTACAACCGCAGTTCATATATGAATTATTTCATATAAACTTCACATCATAGCAAATAAAGTGGCCAAAAGCATCAATGCGACATGCGCGCGGAACATCTTTTTTCTACACCTCAAAAGTGCATTAGTTTCTTAGCAAACTCGAGAATACCTTGCATTTTTCTTTTAAGTTTAGAATATTGCATGAGAAACTGCGCAAACATTTACATCTTAGAAAGGGCAGTGATTGCGCTTGAAACACAACATCCGGGACATAGGTCTCCTATAATTTATAGCCGTGCTTCTGTTTTGAATTCGACACAGGATCAGTAGAGAAATAGCAACCCAAGAAGGCAGAGGATGCTAGTCGTCTCGCTTAGGGTAAGAAATCAAGGATTCTGCTCGCACTAAGGATGTTCATGACGGTGAAAGCCCCGTTATTTCCGCTTTAAGGCTCACCCTCTACCGGTCTGTAGAGTGCGGTCTCCCATCTCGGGCTCCTTTCTTGAACAGCTGCTGGTAATCAAGCCTATCCTCTTTCAAGAGCTACCTTTAAGCACGGGCCACGCCCAGATTTGTCTCCAATCTAGTAGTTCAGATTTTCCGACAAGCATACTTGACCTTTTCGTATATGAGTCCTTCTCGGGAATAGCAGCTACGTGAAATTTTTGCGTGACAACACAGGGGACAACACCGGGTCGTACGCGTAGTTGAGTCGGAGAATAAACAGACTATCAGCTTTCGTTTTCGTGCTCATGAATTCACCGTGTCGGATTTCTAGGCAGAGCGTCATCTCGCACGCATTATGAACCTTATTGCTACAGTTCTCTCGAGATGCATACTATTATGCAGTGTTGTAACAATTCTCTGTTTATCTAATGATGGCAAATGCATCAGCCTTGTAGGTGGACCTTTCGATATCTGTACCAAAGCCGGGTACAACAACACCTTACCACTTCGAGAGGAGCTCACGGATAAACTGAAGTCTGATGTGGCAAAATATTTGCCTTATTATATTAGGACCTGGGAAAACTGTTCTTCTGGGGATCTCGCAGCCGCGTTAGAATGTTCGTTCTATTTTCCCAAGTGTAACTCAGAAGGAAAGCGTGTGTTACCTTGCAGACGAGTCTGTGGTGAACTACTGAAGAACTGCTTGAACAGCTCAAGTCAAGATTATCGTGAGATCCTGATGAATTTTGTGCTTGCTCAGTGCCTTTCTCTCCCAAATGAGGCAGCAAGCAGTGCGAAGTGTTTCGAGCCACCAAATTTTTCCACCAATGACAGCGTACCTAGTAAGTGCATTACTCACTGTATGCGACTCTGTATGCCTTTATTACTAGGGCGCTTAAGCAGGACGATGGCGATGCCGAGGACGACACCTAGTTACGAATTAATTTGTATTTTACCAGCAAAACTCTAGACCTAAGCAGAACGCCAATGGCTCTAAAAACGTGCTTAGGCTAAATATGCAATGACAGCGTTCAAGTCTAAATGGAAATACGAAAAATTAGCCGTTGCAGTTGGCAATCCTCAGACTACTCAAAAATACTACAAAACTTTGTCATTTGATGTTCTTGTTTTGCAGAGAACGGCTAAGCTGATGTTTTGCTCATTAAACCTTTTGTTTTGGTAAATTCGTCTCGAGCCGCCGTCGTCGTATTTTGCCTAACCCTCCAAGGGGCAACTATCAGACCAAAACACTCTATTGTCTTTATTGTTTACCACTAAATTTTCTTCCGCGCGCCAGTTCAAAAATCATATTGAATTATTTTCAACTTTTTAAGATGAAAGTCGTGACAGCCAAATGCAAAATTTGAAAAAATAAAACAGAGAAAAATCCACTTAAATTGTTTATTTTCGATATGCCCGCTTGGTTACAGAAAAATGTTCCGGAAAAGTATTATCCATCTTAGTATTTTCGCCGGACGGGCACTATTTAAACCATAGAGTGTTTCTGTCGAGGAACTATCGGCTGATAGTTGCCCCACGAAGCCAAGCTTCGAGGGCAAATATGCTATTTTTAAGAACATCAAATTTCTAAGGGACAACTATCAACCGATAGTTATAGTTTAGGCGCACTGAACAGATAAAATAGTCTGTAAATTCGAAGGTTAAATATATATTTAAATTTTTACTAGGCGTTGTCATTTGCGCCGCCATCGCCACTGTTTGCCTTTCAAGAGACACGTCACTCCCGTTCCAGAGGATTTGCTTCTTTCAATAGCCATTAATGGGCTCCTGATTCTTTTCACGTGGTCAAGGACAAATTAAACCCAAAAGATTAAGATCCTGCCTTGTTCTCTTGTACTTACGTAATGCAGGCTCAGCTCACTCTTTCCTTCCTTCTCTATTATTAGGTCCGCTGGATCGCGGCTGTCAAACCTTGATCTTTCCTGCGTGTAAAAACTTGGCTATTTACGAGTACACTTTGTTTTCGGAATCCGTCCAAAAGAATTTTTACAAATTGCTTTATAACAAAACTTACGAAGATGGAGATTTAGAAACCGCCTTTCCCAAGAACGTGGAAAAATATCTTTCCAAGTTTCCCAAGTGCCAAACAAATATCAAGAAATTGTTTTGTGGAGAGCTGTTCCCTCCATGTTTCCCGGATGAAGGAAGTCCCGTATTTAAGACATTGTGCAGTTCGGTTTGTAATGACATTGTAAGAGATTGCCCGGATTTTTTCAGGTAATTATCTTGCTAGTTTTCATTCGTGTGTATGTTTAAATTCAAAGACCACTTGACTATATTACCCATGTTTCCGCATGTTTTTTTTCTTTATTTGCTTGCCCTATCCCAGAAGATGTTCAAAAAGAAGACTGTTTTTCCAGGGATTTTTCTGTTCTGTAATGCCGGGTGATGTAATGATGGGGGTACATGTGTGGGTGCTAAAAAGAAAAGAATAGTTTTTACGAACTTTCCCAAGGAAGGAAAGGAATTGAAACAGCAGTAATACATTAAAAAAGCTTTTGATCCTCTTACGCGATTTACCTTAAGCAGGGCTCCTGCCTTAAGATTGGAGTAGATCATCGTCTTTCTAACCAAGCAACTACAAGGTCAGCTGATAACTGAAATATTTAATTCACATCAATAGCAGCATAGATTGCCGCTTCTCCTCATCCCTTCCAATATTTTTCCCAGCCTCCACCCGTTTTCCTTTCGCCCACCCTGTTTTTCGACCGTCCCTAATGACTGAGAGCCTGGTACAGGCTGAAGCAAAGATTCACAATATTGGTGATCAATATTGCGCGAAATTGGCTTTTTGACAAAAAGATCCGGATTCCTCGCCTGTGCGTGGCATCCTACTGTGTTCATGGACGTGGCTCGTCACATTTCAAATCCCTCCCTCCACCCCCTCCTCCCCCCCCCCCCCCCCCCCCCCCCCCGTTCAGAGGGACAAATCACTGCCAGCAAATTATTCAGGAAACCAACGAAAGATCTGTGGATGGATAACTATCCACCAAATAGACTGAAAGCTGTTCATGCTACAAAGAGAAAACGGAATTAAGCGGAAAGAAAACGGAATCAGGATGTCTAGTTCCGCAAAAAGCTTCATTTTGATTTATTTTTACACTTGTTCATCATGTGTCATCTTTGTTTTTCAGGAATCGTTTCATGGATTTAGAGTATTGTGGCCTCCTGGCAGATGGGAACACTAGTCACGGCTACTGTGATCGTACAGAATGGCCAAGACCATTTTTTTGGCTCAAGTATTTAGGTTAGTTGGGAGGCGCGGTGGTCTCATGGTTAGTGAGCTCGACTCCGGATCGAGCGGTCCGGGTTTAAGCCCTGGCCGGGGACATTGTGTTGGGTTTTTGGAAAAGACACTTGACTCTCACAGTGCCTCTCTCCACAAAGGTGTATAAATGGATACCGGCAAATTTAATGCTGGGGGTAACCCTGCGATGGACTAGCATCCCATCCAGGTGGGAGTAGAAATATTTCTAGTCGCTTCATGCTACAGAAACAGGGATAGGCTCCGGCCCAGAATAGGCCCCTTGACTTTACCTATTTAGGTTAGTGCATGCTAGCAATGTTTCGTTGTTAGTAGTTAAGGATTAGTTGTACTCGATCCACTGTCGCACACTTTGCATGAAGAAAAAAGGCCGGAATTCTGCATGCTCGTCTAACACTGTACTGACAACACCCGAAGGCTCTCCCCATATAACCCTAGAAAGTAGCCATTTACACCAGGGTGTGATAAGCTCAGCAGAGAACAGACACACTCGCCCGACGACTTACCGCACAATAAGGAGTCTTACAGGAGGTTAAAAACTTTTGGATCTTTTCACAGAAGCAACAGTGGCACCAACAGAAGAACCCGCCAATGAAGGCCCCAAAGCGTGGGTCATTGCCATAGGCGTGGTGATATCCCTGGGTTTTGTGGGACTCGGACTGGCAGGTATTATTTGGTGGAAGTGGCGCAGCCGTGCACTTGGAGTGGGGTATAGTAGGCACCAAGATGATGAAGAGCCATAATCAAGACAATAGTTTGATTGTTTTGCTCCGAGAAACCTATTAATCGTTGTTTTAGTTCTGCAAAGTCGGCTTTTTAGAAAACTGTGTGATTCACTACAAGAGACCATGATCTTGTCTGTTGTTTAAAATCAGCATTTTTTTTAGAATTAAGGTGTCTCTAAGTAAACTTTCTCTTACAATCACTGATGTGCTCTTCGTTCGTTTCCAACGGGAAGGAACTAACACGCCGGTTCACTCAAAAAATCCTATTCTGGGGTCATATACACATGCAAAATGATGCGTTGCAGCTCGAATTTTTTTCTGAAATTCGATAAACCGCGAAGCCTGCGTACATCCCCTCCGGTCAAAAAAGGATGCAAAATAATTCCGGAACACCATTATCGGCGACGTCGCTAAACACTTCCCTCTCCTTGATGTACATTGAAATGCTCAAATTCTTGCACAAGCCATTGCCCACAAAAAAATATTATGCATAACTTAAAGGTGAGAAAAAATTTCATACCCCAGAAATATCCCACATCCCCGCCCCCTTACCCCACTATAACAAACGCTGCACCTAGTCGGGTGAAGAAGTAATAGCGAGGCAGAGTTTGACGCGCAATAAAGGAGCACAGAACGAGACTACCAGGGCGGAAACGCGCGTCGAAAGAAAATCCCGAAAGTGAGAGTGCTGTAACTCATAAGAAGATTGCTGGAGTTTTTTCCTTCTCAGACTCCTCTCCGCTAAGAAAATGTAGCCGAGCCGTTGGTATTGAATTAAATATTGCATCGTGCATAAGTGTTCAGTTGGAGTGCAATACCGAAAGCTTTATTCAAAACACACTTTCTGTGTCTGCGGTTTTTATTTCTTTTTTTAACTTACACTTAGCAATCTTCTAGAACCTCTGATCGTACGCTGATCACTGTACGGTCCTGTCCTGGGCACATATGGTCCGAAAATAGTCACGTATCAAAATTAGTCATACAACTTGTATTAACTACTTTCAAATACCAAAATACATGCCACTACAAATATCAAATGCAAAATATTATAGAGAAAAGCCTATTTTCTCTTGTTACTCTATCACATAACAACAAAGGGAGCTTGACCTCCTGTTTCTCCAAAGGAAATTGATCATTATTTATTATTAAGGTAATCCTGCAGTGGCAATTAAAGATAACTACACGGTGTCAGAAAATATTTCCTTGGTTATTAAAGAAGTAAATTAACTGTCGCGAAAAAGCAAGTTCGATTCTCGCACAGGCCTTGTGTCACCATGGTAATAAAGCTTCGATTTACTGCATCGTCATTTGCACTGTTACAATTCATCCATGTCAACCATAAGACTGTGTCTGTATTGACTTTTCGTTCGGTAATATCTTCGGAAACAAATCGCACCAACCACTATGGCGAGTAACAGTGCTAGTAGACCAAGTACTGTACCAGCGATAGCTCCCGCCGACATTTTCCGGCCTTTACTTGCACTGACAACTGGAGTGGAACCTTTGGTGTAAGATACAAATGAAGTTTAACGAGATACAGTATATAAACGCTATTTTACAACCACCACGAGTTCTATACAGAATTAGTGATGAAAGTGAAGGAGAGCAGATATAACAGCGCTGTGGTAATTTTGTAGTTTCTTTCTGAAATTTCATTAAATCTACTTTGAATTTTATTGTTATATAAATAAGAAAAGTTACCCCCGAAATGTTGCGCTCCTTCATTGTGGACAATTAACGTCAGTAGTCCGGATTTTTTCATCTTGATCTGCATTTCGCACAGTTCACATATCGGCATGCATAATTAAGCGTGTTATATTATTTTTTTTTTCAACTGCCGC
>OMLO01002092.1_pt1 | contig 15850 bp, 14 predicted proteins | sample 1674811 | NCBI WGS metagenome assembly OMLO01 (sample SAMN06265003, study PRJEB25207) | coral metagenome | isolation source: Coral host | place: Mexico:La Bocana,Puerto Morelos, Mexico | collected 2008-11-13 | reverse complement strand
GATTGTCTTGTTCCAGGTAATAAGAAAGCGTGGTCTCGTATAAGCAGAGGTCGATCCAGATCCGGTTCATCCAGTTTATCCAGTTCACAGTCTGACGTCATCCTGAAGGCTTGCGTCATGTATCAAACTGTGTTGTCTACATTCTCTCAGGTCAAGCTAGATATTTTAACAGGTTTGTAATGCTAACTAAAAGCGAGGTGTCGTCGTAACGTTACATGCAATCTTTGAAGAGATCCCACTTGATGTTATGCAGTCGAACCTCCACTAACGGCCACCTCTCTACAACGTACATTATTACTGTCCCGTCTTGCGTTTCATGCATTCACTCTTATTTTAAGCTCTCTCTATGACGACCACCTCTTAACAACGGCAAGCTAACGGCAGCTGCAACGACCATGGCCACTAACGCGTGTCGCAGCTAATAATATAGTCTCTCGATAACAACCAATAAATCGTTGACTGACCAACGGTGCACACAAAATCCCATTTTTCATTGTAAAAGCTGACAAAATTGATCAAAACTCCGCGTTGCTGGGCTCTGCTTCTGCTTAGTGTCTGCTGCATCAACGTATTTTGTGTCACTCATATACAATAAAAATGCTACAATAACATACTACAATAAGTATTTCGTTTAACAGAGCAGATCATGACTTTTTTCTCTCAAATCTCTCACTGCAGGGTTGAGTTATCAAGAAGGATTTGTTGTACATCTTTGGAAGTTTTTTGAGTCGTTTGGCTCGGATGACAGCCCGGAAGCTCGGCTGTCAAGTCTGGAGAAGACAGGCTTGTTTAACAGCTGTCAACTTCAGGCAGCTCTTGTACTCTTCTGTGACTGCTGCAGTCACTTGATGCCGTGAGTAACCTTACACGTAATACAGATTTGCTTTAAACTGTAGAACAGTTTCGCTTAGTGACTTCAAAAAGTCAACGTCTTAGACGCTTGATAGGCTAACTTTATAAATCCCCGGCTTAGGTTTAACAAGCACCCGGTATGTCAGATTTTTTCCCTTGGAAAGTATCCTGTCTCTATGTATGCATTGTTTAAAAAAAGACCCAAACTCTGTCTCAAATTTTCCTCTGGTGAAAGAACTTTCGGATGAAAATGAGTTCACACATGCTAATTTCCATGCAAATCAACTTCATCTTTATGTCAGGCCAATTTGAAACGGAAGTTAAAGGTAGCAAAAAAATGGCCTACATTCAGTTGAACTAGAAAAAAAATCAGAAAATGTGAAGACATTTGTTTTTTTTTTCTTCCGTAGCATTGTTGATGACTCAGAGATGTATGAGCAACAGAAACCCTTCCGCTTAAACGAACTGGTCAGAATATCTGCCTTCCTCAATAACCTGGTCTTCAAAATGCTGTGGAATGAGATGGTAGATGGTACGTACGTAATGATCGAAGATTTTCCGATTGTTATCGTCCAATCCCAAAAAAGCACGAGCACTCCGGAAGTTTTCCGAAAATTGCATGCTCAGTTGATTGTCGGACACGCGAATTCGGCCGAAGCGGAAAATAGATATCCTTGCTTACTTCTTGCTTCCAATTGTTAACATTTGCAGTTTTTCCTAAGTTATTTCCCTCTTGAGAAGATTCATTTCCCCTCCTACTTATTGCTAGTCAAACGAATTTTTTTTCTCTAAGCCTGTTATATTTGTATGGCGCATTTTCAGAAACCAAAGAACAGATGTTAAACTCAGCTCACACGTTGTTGATGATACTGTACGACAGAGACTGCAGACGAACTTTCACCACTCAAGATCACTGGCTTGTTAGGTGAAAGATAGTTTTAAAAAAAATTAAAAAATAAAATAAATACAATTTGTTCCTTGAAATGCTAACGTGGACGAAATGTTGGAGACTAATTATTAGCTGTGGCTACAGACGGGGCTTGTTATTTCTATGATTGTATATCTGATTCTATTTGTGATCACGATTTTTTTCTTCTTTCTAACAAGTGTGCAGTTCTTGTAAAGCCACTGATTTTGCATAGTATGTGTTTGTAACTCGCCCTGCTTTAATGTCCTTTCCTTTATTTCACCACAGGAGTGTTAAGACCAGTACGTTTATATCAGAGCTTAATAAGCGGAAGAAAGGAGCCTTGATGGTGATCCAGAAAGTGCCACATGCTTTACCACACAGAGAGGTAAGTTGCTAAGGACCTCGAAGCGTTGGTCCTTTATTCTGCTTAGTGACTAACGCCCTTCAAGGTCTTCTTTGTGTTGACACAAAGTTTCGTACGCGTCGAACTGAAGTTAGTGCAGCTTCTATCTGAAGTTAGTGCTTGTGGTCGATTTTTAATATTCAGGTCTGTTATCAAAACGTTTCTTGTCTCGAACCAAATATCGGACATCATGGAACTGAGCGATTTGCCATCTTTTGCCATGCCCGACGTCCAATTCGTTCAAGTTGTAAAGCTGTGAGTGAAGCTAAGAGTAAAGTGAGGGGAAGAAGCACTCTGCCTCGCCGCTCTGCTCATCTCTCTAGAAAGGCTTGTTCTATCTTCTTTTTACGTTATTTTTTTGCTTCTTCAGAGAGTTCAGTTGTTCAGAAAGCTGGTCGCCAAAGATAAAGAAGAACTTGGCATTACGCGCCCTGCAGATGATTTTCTTCCGCATGGAACGTTGATTACAGTTCACCGCACAAGACTGTTAGAGGTGATGGACGTTTCGTTACGACTTACATCTTAGTCTCTACGCGGAAGAGTTTAATAAAGGTTATTGGCGGATTTCTGTGCAGGAATATGAGACAACTGTTATAAATAACTTCTTGTCCTTTCTTAGTTTTTTTGGCTTTGGCATTCCTTAAACGGTGCACACGCAAATTGGTAACGTTTATTGCAACTCTGTTTTTTCTCATATTCAACAGGATGGTTATGAGCAGTTGTCGTTGCTTCCAGCTCGTACATTCAAAGGACTCATTCGCGTGAGGTTCATTAATGAACAGGTTAGTCTCTGTGTACTTCGAAGACCGTGTTTCACCGCTTTCCAAACACCGAGAAGAGAGTTGAAAATGTAACTCGTAGCGGTGTATCTTTGACGAATTTTGAGGTGTTTGGAAATGTGGTCTTTTGAGTTTGATATATCTTCTCAGTTGAAACTAAAATTAAGGAGAAAATGGAGAAATAAAATCGTAAGAGTTAGATATCAAAACATCATCACTGTCATGATTTCTTTTGTTAAAATTTGATGAATTATTAATGACTTAGAATGGCTACTCTTCTCTAGCGTTTACCGCGGTTAAATATTTGTAAAACCAGCGTTTCTTGTATCTAGCGTTTTATACTTGGATTAAATTTGCTGTTGCAATTCACTTGTTATTGTTTTTGTGGATGCCCATCCACTTTTCGGCCTAAATGTCCACATTAATCCGAAGCAATTCGAAAGTGCAACGATCTCTGGTCATCTAGGATTTGTGTTTGAGGAAAATTCAGTCAGGGAAATCACGTGATCATCGTGACGTCATCGTTTTCGAAAAGCTCCGTTTTCAAAATGTTATCCGTCCACACGAGAACGAAAAGCCCGCGTTTTTAAATTTCTCCGGTTTGGAGAGCGTTTTTCGAAAAGCTCTGTTTTCGTGACGGATTAGTGTGTACGATAGAAATGAAGCTAAGTTTTCAAATTTCTCCGGCGTATAACTGTATGTTTTGTAATCATTTCAGGGTCTGTCTGAGGCTGGTATTGACCAGGACGGCGTGTTTAAAGAATTCTTAGAGGAGGTCGTTAAAAAAGGCTTTGACCCTTCCCTTGGTTTATTCAAGGTAAGGGGCTGTTAGCATTAATGTTATTCTGTAGAACAAATGGAAATACTTTCTTCATCTACTGCCAGATTCTCCGAAGTAACCTGAGTAGAAATGTGTGAAAATACATAAGGAGAATTGATATTTTGATTGTTTCTTTTCAGATGACAAGTGGTGAGGAAGAAAGACTTTTTCCATCCTCCACCTCCTGCATTCACAACAACCACTTGAAATTGTTTGAGTTCTTGGGGAAAGTGTTGGGTAAAGCCCTGTATGAGGTGTGTGGGACATTTCTTTATGTTACCGCCCTTGAGAAATTTTACTCTTTTGCCCTTGTTACAGGTTTGTATCGAAGATGCACTAGAATGTTTTTTTTTCGAGGGCGAAAGAAAAGTGTAGAAAATCATTGGAATGATAATCAGTATTGTTAGTTATTTAGTTTTTTTTAGTTATCATTGTAAATTGTAGAGTGACTATCGTTAGCTAGTTAAAAAAAAAAACTCAACGGTGAAAGTGGCTGCACAGTCAAATCTTGCAACGAACCACTTAATAACCAGGCTTACTTAGAAATATCGTAAAATAAACCTGTTCTTAAGCAGGCTCTTACCTTGTACAACTTCGTGCGCGATTTTTTAATTGGGATGTGTAAAAACTAGTGATTTTTTTTACATAACATAATGTTTCGCTATTTTCAGGGCATGGTGGTCGAGGTGCCCTTTGCGCCATTTTTCCTGAATCACGTTCTTAGCCGTCAACACAGCGGTCTGTACAGCTCAATAGACGAACTGCCTTCTTTGGACCAGTCACTCTACAAGAGTTTGTGCTTCATCAAGGTTGGTCACTTCTGAACGTTTCATTATGTCTTTGAAATGGAAAGCAATTACAGGCTCTCAGATGATATTCCAATGAAATGTGAAGACTTCAAACAATGAACCTTCCGAACCAAACATTTTAGAGACCTTTTCTTTGCCTTTTATGTATTTTTTTCAGCACTAAAACAGTGTTGTTCTCTTTTGTGTTTGTCCCTCAGCATTACGACGGTGACATTAGAGATCTTGAACTGACGTTTTCCTTTGACGAGGATGTTCTTGGCAAGGTTGGAATTGCACTTTTTTTCTTAAGTTAAGCTCAACTTAGCCTCATTCTACCGCAGCCTGCTTTGCACATATGGAGTCTGGGAACTGTTAATCCTCGGTTCTTCGTTTAGACTCTGATACATGGCCGAGAGTAGAGTTGTCTGCGACGGAGACTGGGGTAAACTGTTCGGAGTCTTGTGACGAATTTGCTGCGCTCTAATTTCTTTCCTATATTTTAGGTAGTCACTCATCAGCTCATGTCGGGCGGGAATGTAATTCACGTCACTAATGACAACAAGTGAGTACTTTGCCTTTTTTCTCATTCATTTTTCATGACCTGTGGCGTTTAATTATCCTTCATTATGCTTATTGCGGGAATCGAACAGCAGAGACTGCTTGTGTACTCTTACATGACGTGTTATTTTCATTCCCACACAGGATCAGTTACGTGCATTTGATGGCGCACTACCGCATGTGTGTCCAGATCCGGGAACAGACGGCAGCCTTCATACGGGGTTTCAAGTCTATCGTGCGGCATGATTGGCTACAGATGTTTTCCGGCCCAGAGCTTCAGAGACTTATTTCTGGCGACAATGCCGCCATGGATCTAAGCGACTTGAGGTAACGTTCAGTTAAATGCATGTGTAATTCTTTGGGAGGTGGGCGGAGGGGGAAACAGGAGCCAGTAGATTAAAAGGAGGGAAACTGGTAAATGGGGAGGAGCGAAAAAAACCACAACATTGTGCAGTATTTTACATGAGGTAAAGGTCGAAGTGGCGAAACCACCAAGTGGGAATTCACGGATGTGGTGTGTTTAGACACTTCCCCTTCCACTTGTCCCCAGCTCACAACTTCTCCCTCTCGGAGAGAACCTTTAATCGGAGCTTAAGTAGACTACTTGGGAACCTAAGAACCAATGTTGTTCTGATTCACCCGGCAGAGTCCCACATTCCAATTTCAGCATTCCTTTGCGAATCTAACTGTTTCATTCTTCTTTGAACACCATAGACGTCACACACGGTATTACGGCGGTTACCATAGCAATCACCGAGTAGTTAATTGGTTGTGGGATGTACTGGAGAAAGAGTTCAATGAAGAAGAGAAATCCAGATTTCTTAAGGTACCGTATGCTATTTGGATGTGTCGAGGCGAGTACTGACCAGTGTTTACCGTCCGAGTCTGGCGCAGAAACTCGCGTTGATCGATATTACTAAAGAGTTGACGTCCCGTAATAAATGTCTCTGAAAACCTAATAGCATGAAATTGCATTAAAGTTAGTAGGAATTTTTTTTTCTGCGCTAGAAATTACTCAAAAGAATATTTCCGGGCTAGTGACTTGTAGAAGATTCTTTGTAATCGCTTCGCTCGTTTTTCTACTGTATGAAAATTAAAAATAGTTCAATTTTACTGCTTTGAGTTAGGTGACATTCTCTCCCCCCCTCCACCCCTCATCGGCTTCTATTTGTTTCTTCTCCAGTTCGTAACAAGTTGCTCTAAGCCTCCCCTGCTGGGCTTTGCACACCTTGAGCCGCCATTTTCAGTTCGCTGTGTGGAATGCAATGATGACGAGGTAAGTGTTCGGAAGATTAAAATCGAATTGCTCCTTACGGTATGAATATATTATCAATCGAACAACTTGTTACCCGGCGTATCAGAGACACTATATTTTGATATAGAGCGCAAGTTAGTTTGGGCGTGCGAAGGAGACAAGGCCTCTACATTTTCTCGCCTCGCGCGTTTTTTCCCTCGCGCGTTCTCCTCCAACCGGCTGCTACGCGAGCAGGCGGAGCTACTAAGGGTTATTGTCTTGATTCTCCATCAATTCTCAGAACTAACATTTAAGTAAACGTGTGACGATCACTTAGGAGAATTAATAATTTGATGTTTGTTGATACCGGGGTCACGGTCGTCAACTTCCTCTTGTCGCTGTTCGTTCGCAGGATGAGGGCGACACTGTTGGCAGTGTATTTCGTGGATTTTTCAGCATAGGTCGTAGGCGTGATCCAGTCGGCAGACTGCCAACCTCGTCCACGTGTTTCAATCTGCTCAAACTTCCCAACTACAGGAGAAAAAGCACGCTCAAAGAGAAACTCCGCTATGCAATCAACTCTAACGCAGGCTTTGAACTATCATGAGGAGTGGTGATATGACAAGCAGTCCACGGGAAATCCTTATTCGGGCTCATGACGAGTTTATGTGCTATTATCTTACGCACTACGAGAACTGTCGTGTCTTCTTGATGTCACCAGGACTACGTCATATTGTCAAGCAACCACTCTGTTTAGATCGCGGGCTCAGTGAATTCTCTTAGGCGAGATTTCAAGGGAACAGCTTTACTAATTTGTCAGCAAATTCGCCATGTTTTTACGTTGAGCAGCAGCTAATACATGACTTAAGCAAAGGAAGGCATTCTCCGGCTCATAGCGGACTTAGTTCGACGATAAAGCCTGAACCTTACCAGATCAGTGTTGTGAAACGTTGTAAAAAAGAAATTCCATTTATAAACAACTGTACTGGCGGCGGCGGGAGCGAGTGAGTCAGTGACTGGGTAAAATGTTTGTGAATAGCAAGAGATTAGGTCCAGCTCAAACGTCGAACTTCAGATCAGACGAACTGGATTGAAATATGAGTCGATCATCCAAACAGGTAAAGCTGGGCCGTTGGGTCAAACGTCGAACTTATCATGAACTCGATTCGCTCAGTTTAGTTCGTCTCATGTGAAGCGCAACGTTGGGCCTGAGCCTTAGGTCGTTTGAATTTAAAATAAAAAGGAAGAAAGAAGTTGAGAGGACAAGGTTAAAGATTGTCACGTTTTTCATAATATGTTTCCTTGTCAAGTCATTTTTATTTCTATTAAAATGAATTTTATAAAAAATATATGTACAAACTGACTGCACGGTATTACAATTAAGTTAAATTATTGCCCATATTTTATAAGGTTGACATGTATTGAAACCTTGGATCAAAATATAGAGATTACAATTACTAAATAAATAGACACACTGTTTGCACTTGTTGGACTCAATCTATTTTCTAAGGCTTTGTTTACACTTGGTGCCAGGGTACTATTCTCGCTGGCCAGTAATGTGAACATACCTTTTTTGTTCAAGGACTCACATCAGAATTCTGGTACAGTGCTGGAGTTGAAGGTCTCCACGCTGTTCTCGGGCACTAAATGGTGCTTGGGTTAGTACACCGTGTCTAAACGCAGCACAAATTTTGTGCTGGTGCCCAGGCACCGAGTGTAAACACAGCCTAAGAGGGGTTTCCAAAACTATCTAAAAGATTCATTTGTTCTCTTCATTTTGCGCACTGTTAGCTCTTTAACCGCAAACATTTTTCTTTTTCTTTTCTAACGAATCAGATGCAAAAAAACCAATCGTGACATGGTTAACCTGAATATTCCGCGCTTGGTGAAGGTCCCATGTTTTCCCGCGCTTGGAACCAACTCTGGGCACCGGTTATACATTTTCCCGTGCCGGGCAACGGTTTCGCGTTTCCGCGGGCACGCTACAAGTCAAATAATACCATAATCGGTCGCCATTGCTTTAGTTTAGTCTTACCACACCTGGAAAAAAGGTTTTCAATCTCAATACTTAGTCAAGTTGAAACAAAGAAAAACACGACCGTGAAGGAGGTTTGGATACCCTGTAAGTAGCCTAGATTTTGATTCTCCGTTTTCTCGTTAGAGTTTGTCTGGATTGAGAAGTCGGTGGTTGGATTTCCCGATGAATCACTGTCTCTCGTGTTTGAAAAATTACCCCTAGAACAAAATCCTTGCTCGAGGGAATAAGAACAGACCTTGAGCAAATTCTCCCTAGTTCACCCGATGATTTTCCGATCCTAATCGTTCAAACAGACGAGCCGACACAAGTCCTGTCAGTCCGAACACTGACAGCCATCTTTCCCAAATGACCACGCGTATCTCAGTGGCTTATTGTCCTTACGTGAATACTTGTTACTTGTTCTGACGTAAGTAGTCCATTTGCGACCAGAAACAGTGCTTGTTCCTTCGAAACATTTGCCGCATTTTTAAATGCAAACTAAATTACGGAGGAAGAGTCATTAATTCCACGAGAACGGTAACAAAATGAATCTCGCTAAAACAAAAAGCTTTGCTTACTGATTGTTCACTAAATATGATGTAGTTTAAACTGAAACTCGTATGTAAATTGCGTGTGCATCTCTAATACGGAAGAACTCAAATGTAAGCGTATGTTAGGGGCAAAAAATGACCCAAATATCCACAAAACCCCAAAGAAAAATATACTTCTGAGGACATTTCAATGCCTAGTTAGTTCTTCGAAGCATCGCGGATTTGTGAACGTCTGGACTTTCACGAATGTCCTCCAAGCTCACTTTACTCTCTTAGGGACAATGGTCCTTCTACCCTTGCACAATCCACGATGAACTGCCTTTGCGATCAGCCTTCACTACCAGAATCGAATCAAGCATGCTCAGTAAGTAGTCGACGCAGCTTTCTCGCAGCTATAGCCCGTGTCGAGCCTGAACTCCACATCGTTGCAGGCAACAGATACCATGAATGCAAATAGTATTAAAATCCTATCAGAATAGAAAATTGAGATAGTGCTCTGAATCATCAATGCTTTGGGATGGTGTTGAATATTTTGAGCGCCGGACCAAGCTTGATCTTGAGAATGTTGACGATATCGTTCTGTGTCAGCAAAAGAAACGCTTCACCGTCAATTTGCTGAAAGAGAGAAAAAGGGAGAAAAAAATAACACCTTGTTATATTGCGACGTAGTCTTGAGGGAAATCTCGAGGGTAAATCGCAAAGGTAAATCCCGGGGTAGATCCGAGCAATCTGATTGGTTCTTTCTTGCTCTAGAAATTACCATACGGACATAAAAACGATCAAAAGCCAGGTATTTTTTTCTTTCGAAAGTTGGCAAATTCAAGGCATGAGTGCCATATTATCAGCTACTTACTAAACTAGCTTGCTCGAGCTATAGTCGAGACCTCGTTCCGTTGTGCCCTGACCTTGGACCAATATACCTCATATGCGCGCTCGTTTAGTAAGAGGTTATTATTCTGTAGGCCTAGTGACTGGGACACTCCCCAGCCCCCCATCTCACTTCGGTGTCCATACATTGCACAACTCGTACAAATAAAAAGTACATTTCGCAGAAAAAAAACACACTCGGCGATATGCGATGCGTCGCCAAAAAAATATTTCCGTGTATTTGTAAGTGCATTTCTATCACCGTGTACTTCTAACCTAGAAATTCAGTCGTAACGAATCAGCGAAATAGTAAAAATATTGTGAAAAGAGCCTAGCCGGAAATCTTCCCCAGAATTGATTTTTATTGTTCGTGGAAAATAGCGCTTCATTTACCTGATCGGCGAAAACTTTGGCCTGTTCCGTACAACCCAACGAGCGCACGTGAACCATGACGTCATCAACAGTCCACTTCATAATACGCTGCCTCTCACTGGAGGCGACAGAGTCATTCTCTAAACTAATGGCGGCCTTGAGCTCGCTGAGACCCATCATGGAAAATTGACTTCCTAGCGGCCAGGGAAAGGAGAATGGCATGGCGTGTTGCACTGCCTTGTCAGCGTCTGTGGAAACAAAAACAAGATGACATGATACAGACGTCCTTCAAACTTGTCACACAACCTGTCACGCAACCTTTTCTACGGGACTCTTCCGTTGTCTTGGACTGGATCGTCACGGGTGCTTTATTGATGCAGGTAAAGCAGCCAGGAGTATTATTCTTCTCCGGATGGGAAGCTAGTCTATCGCAGCGGCTTCCCCCTCCCCTCCCCCAGAATTCTGTCAGGTTACCCAAACATCACGCCCTTATCCATTTACACTCCCGGGTGGTGACAAGTTCCCATCTACTTTCCCAAGACTACATTGACCAATACGACACGCCGGACCTTAGACTTGAGACAAGCATATCGCCCTTTTCACAAGAGAGATATGAACGGAAAACATTATTTTAGACCTTTAGTACAAACTGACAGAAAAATGATGACTCACATTTATGTAGACCGCCGTGGTGTTTTTCCTCTTTGACAAACACTTTCCTACCAAGAAAAATAGAATATTAGAACGGAAGGTAACGAAAACAAAAGGAAGAGAAAGGGCGGGAATGAACGGGAAGCGTAACATTGGATATGAGGACTTACCTAGCAGAGCTCCGTGTAGATATAATACTTCCACCACCTTGTCCTTTGACACCTCCACTGACCGACGGGGGACTGATGGATGTGGGGGAGAGGTGTGTGGTCTTCTTGCTGACAGGAGACTTAGTTGAATGTTTTGGGAAGATCTTGGCTTGGTTTGCTTCGTTGTTAGGGCAGCCTGACAAACTAAGCAAAAAAAACCAGGGAACTACTGTTAATTCTAACTGAACGTACTATAAGACCTCGCTCCCGGTAGTTGACGGTTCTTGCAGTGTTGTTTTTTTATAGTTTTGAAATTCAAACAATTATATCAGGCAAAGGAAACGAATGGACAGGTTTTTGAGCTAAACATCGCACTACTATTCCTAGATTTGGATCTTAAAATAAATATATAAATAAAAAATGAAAAATTAAATAAATAATAATAATAATATTTGTACAGCGCTATTCCTTTGCTCAATAGTCACTACTTCCGAACGAAATTTCAAAACGCAACACGAGCTATTGGTCGATGTTAACTTCTAAACTCGCACATTTATCAAATTTTTAAACCCATTTTTGTTAGTCGGCGAGGTGTATTCGGTGAGAAAAGAAATCCAGGTTCACTTAAAGCGATGAGAGGAAACACTAATTATTCACACAGGTGCAGCTTACGTGTAATGAGTCTTCCAGTGTCCGGTGACGTGCCCCAAGCCGTCACACCCTGGGGTGGGGCACACACCCTCTATGGTAGGTGTTGCAGGAACTTCGGCTACAATAGAAACAACATAATACGTCACAACAGAGTGAAGACAGACCACAAAGATAGCACAGTAAGTGTCTAAGGCCTGTTCTTAAGGTGGTGCTACTGCCGCGCCCAACTAAATTCATGAATCAAGCAGGTCAGTAAACCACTCAGCTCGGCAGGCTGAATTAAGTTCGGAATGACTACTTAGCGCCGCAGGCTCTGCCGCAAGACTAGTCTTTAAAAGGTGTGCTCTTGGCTCTTGCCGTGACGAACTAAATTCAGTCTGCTGCATCACCTGCCGTTGCTTTTGTAGCATTTAAAGTAGTCTTCAGCGAAACAAAATTCTTCCGATCTTCGGCGCGACTGAATTAAATTCAACGTTTGAAACCACTGCCGTTCTTTTGTCATGCAAATGCAGAGTCAACTTCATTTGAGTTCGACACGGCAGTAGTACAATGTTTGTATTACGCCTTACGTTTGACTTCTTTGACGCCTGTGGTTTTCTGCTTGGAGGCGTAAGACCAGTCCGATTCCTCTGTCATGGAGTTGTTTGACAGTCGATCCACCAGGCACGAGTCCTTGTTCAGGTTCTGCAGTGAGTAAGGACAGCCGAACGTGCTGTGATGCGTGGAGTACTTAGCACCCTTCACGTGACCAATGCCTTTACATCCGGGAGTGGGACAGGCTGCACTGGAGATCTTCTCGCGCGTAGCTTAAAGAGACGGAAAAAAGAAATCACAAATGTGTGCCTCGACACTTCCTAGGACCTGTGTTGAAACGGAACTAAATTAAACGGTAAACACAGTTAACTGCCACTTATATGCCTAATTTAGTTTTGGGCCCATCTACCTGTAAATTAAGTATTACTTCTGATTATATCTCCCCTCTCCTGGATAAAAGCAGTCTACTTTAAAATGAGATGAAGCTGACTTAATTTGATGTTTTAAAGCTTAATTGAAACCACTAAATGAAAAACTTATTGTGATTAGCACTGCTGTAGCTCATTTCGTAATAGTATTTTTTTTTTATTTCGCTTATAAACCTCCTAGATATAAGCCCCTTCTGTTTATAAGCCCATCCAAAAACCCCATACGAAGTTGTACAAGCACGAGGATTGGCAGTTTATTGTATGGCTCACACAAGAGACAGGTAGCAAGTAACAACACGTAACAAGTCATTATTAAGCTGTACCGAGTTGACGAGGGCGCAAGAGGTCAGGTTTCGCTTGTTTGAATGCTGCTGTAGTATAAGGAAACCTACTTTCTTTGTCTTGATGTTTGGATAATACAGGGCCCACACTTTGTACTGTTATAGCCATTGCACCCGTATCTAAAGAATGCCACAATCCTTCTATCGTTTGCCCACCACCCTCCACCCCGTCCTCCCAACCAAATCATCGCCATTTTTTGTCGGAAAATACTTACTGAGAGGGGTCTCCAGAGGATGGCCCGTTTTGTCACACCACCCCACGGGGTGCAAGTCACAGGAGTCAGCATCGAACCAGTCATCATAAATATCATCCCAGCCGTCAAAGTGTATCTTTACTCTATACTCATCTAATGCCGCTACTCTCGCAGCACGGACAAGGGAAGGATTCCGTTTGTCTACAGCTTCCAGTCTCTCCAAAGGCTTAAAACTCGGCTTGGGGCGCTAGAGATAGAGAGAAGAGGGGATAGAATGAACGAACATTAAGCAAGTGTAATAGAAAAAGTGAAAAGCACTAACCATTGTATAGCGAGATTAGATTCTACTAAATTAAAGAAGGCAACGAAACTGCTTAAAACTGACGTGCTGTTGTTGTTTCTGTCGTTGTTGCTAAAACAAATGCCCAAGACTGCTGTTGCTCGTTTCCGCCCAAAAACAAACACTTCAGTTGGTGAAAATATAAGTTCTACTTGAAAGTCAGGGCTGGGAAACAGTAATTCGTTGTTCTCAGAATGATTTCAGACTCCCACACATGATCGAGGAAAGAGTCCAGTTAGTTATCTGAGGCGAGCAGGACATAACATTATTGCGACGATTTTTACTTAAAATGCTAACTGACCTTTTTAAATAGATCTGGTGGCGCTGCCACTGTTCCAGTGTTTCTCAGGTAATGCTCCCACTGAAATGTGTACACCTCGTCATCTGACAAAAAAATCAATCACCAGTTTAATTCTCAATATTTGGAAACATTTGATTTCGCCTTACAATGTGTCGATATTGTCAATGAGACAGGTTAGGAGAATAAAAGTCACCAACAGCCAGCAGATATCGTTTTGATGTACAAAGCGCACGCCGGGTAAAGAGCCAGTTCAGCTCTGGCCTCATCTCTGTCATGCAACGCTACTCGGGTGCGTGGCGTGACAGCGAGGGGTAGAACTTGAGTACGTAAGAAACGCAACAATTAGTATTCTGAGGTTTAAATTGATGGAATTAATGACGATTGCTAGCGATTTGGGTCCCCATAACATAACAATCGTGGAACTGAGAGCACACAAAGAGAAAACAAGGCTCTCAAAAAACTCTTTTTAAGCACACTCGACAATGTAAGAGAAGATAGAAATACGCTCTGTGAACAGACCAAGCCAAACGGAGCGGCAGATGCGTCGTGAAAATATAACATCACCGCTTAACACTAACCCCGGATTAGAAGTTCACCGAAGTACCAACTTTTTTGGTATAAAACTGTTTTTCACTTGTCTTGATTTGTGTTGTTTGAGATAACTCAAGCTCAAAACAGCAAACAGTATAAACAGAAATCCTCACCGAGAAGGTAACAAAAATGAAATCAAAAGTCTTGTTAATCTTGGGTTAGCTTAATTTAAACAACCCGGCCCCGGCCTTAGCCAGACTGAGGCGATGTCAATGCAATTCTCTTGATAGGTATTTCAGTAGGACGTTGCCTAGGTTTGCCTGTCACGGCCTTGCTCGCCACCTGACACACCTTGAAATCAACAGGCACCAGACCTACACGCTGCTTACCATTTGGCGGGTTGAGTTTCTTGCCATTTTCCGCGCACCACCCCACCGGGTGGATGTACGGACAATCGTCCTGACACCAGTAGTCATAGGAGTCGTCCCACTCGTCGAAGTGAACCAAAAAATAGTTGCCAATCACGTTTGTTACCGTGGCAACGCAGATCAGATCCGGGTTCTTGCGATCCACAGCTTCTAGCTTCATGCCGATTTTGAACCCGTGCAACGTCGGCTGAACCTGATAAGTATAAACACAGATAAGTGCACTCTTTTTAATAAAAATATTGTTTTTTCCGTTCTCGTTATTGCAGACATACCTAGATTACAGTGTATATCGTTGAGTTTAGAATGCATCGGGATACCGTTTACAAGTTCTTTCAGAAATGTTATTAGCATCCGACATACGACTATTGCTGTTTTTGTTTCTGTGTGGCTCATTTTGCCGTTTAGAATTTCAGTATTTACAACTTTTCAAAACAAAAACTTATATACTTTTCAAAATTTCAGTCTCGGGTTTATTCTTCAAATATTCTTTAAATTTCGCAAATTTCAGCCTTGATATTCTTAAAAAACATATTCTTATATTAAAAAAGAGTCTACGTGTACAGCTAATCACATGGGGCCGATTTAACTTTTTTGAAAAAAAATTTATAACATTTGAGAGTCTGTAGAATTTGCCAGTTTTTGCTCCACCTACCTCTCTAAAAAGATGTTCTGGGGCTGCTTTGGCGCCGCACCTCTTCAAGTATTTTTCCCAATTGAACTCTTGCTTTGAGAAACCTTTAAGAGAAAAATTCAAGTTAGACATGCAATCATTCCATGCTCGACCCAGGAAGTCTTCTCTCAGATTACACCAAATTAAACATGTGCGGGATAAGCTAAACTGAGGTTTATGAGTTCTTCGTTTTTGCAGACTTCCGTTTCGGACACTTATAAGGTCGCAACCCTTTCCAACAGAACTGGGAAAATCCCACCCGGTAAATTGATCTTTTTCTCATCTGGTGAAACGTACAACTCCCTGGCGCTGGTAGATTTCTAAAAATCCCCTCTCTTTGTCTCACGAGCGTGGAACAGGGGGGGATTTGAACCCATTTGAAAACGTAGTTTTTTTCCTCCGGTTAAGCCTTCCAGCCACATTAATACGTCACGAAAACGGAGCTTTTCGAAAACGCTCTTCAAAGCGGAGAACTTGAAAA
>OMLO01002091.1_pt1 | contig 15853 bp, 10 predicted proteins | sample 1674811 | NCBI WGS metagenome assembly OMLO01 (sample SAMN06265003, study PRJEB25207) | coral metagenome | isolation source: Coral host | place: Mexico:La Bocana,Puerto Morelos, Mexico | collected 2008-11-13 | reverse complement strand
GATTCTTAACAAATTTCTGTTCTATTTGTAATATTTGTTTGCTTATTTACAGTGTCCACAATTAGCACAACAGTGCTGAATACTCTGACACTTGAATAAAATCCCTTTTTTTTTCTTATTTTACCGTCTTACTATTCTCGCATTGTTGGGGAATGTGTCAGCACCATGCATTGGCATCAGCTTGCAGAGAACTATATGTAGCATACCATTGAGGGAAGGGCAGGTTAACACTCCAACCTTACATTGTCATTTTGTTCCTTGATTCAATGTTTATTCAGATATAATGCCTTCGAGACTAGAAACGCTGTTAGAGCTTGCTTTACGAACAAGCACAGCCAACAGTGATCCATACAAGGATGACTTGAGGTAACAACCTTACTCACTAAAAAACCTTTTATTTTTATAACACAAAGTGAACAGCTGCCAGTTAGCTTGATAGCTCAGTTAGTAGAACACTGCACCTGTATTCCAGAGGTCATGGACTCGAATCCTGTCCAAGCCTGAATCTTTTGAGTTCAACTGCTTGGTGATCAATACTTTCTTCATAATTATTGTTAAATTTTTTTGGTGGTTGACTCAACTCAATGGACCATTGGCTTCTTCTGATTTTGTAGCTATGTGGGATCGGCACAAGGGTTCAACTTTCATTTATTTGTTTGGCTTTAATACCTCTCTATACTTGTTTTCCTTTTATGTTTTATTCACAGAGTTGATTTGCTGCCATATGATCTCATCACTCAACTGTTTCGCATCTTGTCTGTGGCTTATGACAGTAGAGGTAATTTATTGGTGGTAATTTTTGCTCATTGGTTCAGTGGATTACCTTTAGCAGTTGAGTCTCCATTGGAAACCAAATCGTTCATTTTATTAACTACAGAGTAGAATGCCCTCTGACTGTATCCTAACGTTTCAAGCAAGTGTGGTACCATCTTTGTCAGTTGATATGAGTCCATTTGATAACACTGATAACTAGCTGTAATATTAAGACTAGATAAATAAAGTAATGCCATAAGTAATGCTTTCTTCTTGCTGTAACACGAAATACAACATAACAGATTAAATTTCTTTCTTCCTCTTACGCATTAACCATTTAACTGTACTATCTAACAGCCATGCCTCCAATAGCTATGAAAAAAGTTCTTGCGGTATTGCCCCCTCTTGAAAGAACAGGGTTGCCAGGTAGAGTAATCACTCATTAATGTAACTAACTCTGTCTTAACTGATTTGTTCATCCACTATTGTTCATAAATCGATATTAATATCCACCTTCATACTGACCGCTAACAATATAGCTAGAGAGTCTTGTTACTGTAAACAGCAAATTGATCAAGAAGCAATTTAACTTACATACAGGTGTCTAACTTTTTTAAAATTTTATCTTTATTTTGTGGAGGTGTGCCTGGGTCTTTGTAGTAAGTTTGCTGAACATTGACCGTAGAGGGAACGTTCAGCTTGTTACTTGTTCAATAGATGTTTTTTTTTTTTCATTGTGCTCTTTCAGGTGCAACAGCTTATAATCAAGATCCAACAGAGCTTCAGATTTCAGGTTGGTACCTTTTCAGCTTGTACAATTCTGACCGTTCTAAGTTCGGTATATTCTGTCTCTTCTATTTCTTTAATTGTTTGACTACATGTAGTGTTTATACTTTTCATTCATCTTTAAAGATGACACAGCACCAGTCACAGTCCACTTCCCTCGTTTTTATTCTTTTCCCAGAGTTTATTGTAGTCCTGGGGGTGGGGGTACTCAAAAAAGTTTTATACGGGGAGGCTCCGCCCCGAGGTCCAACTCCTTACCCTTTTTTATACCATTTTTTTCAGAAAAGGTACCCTTTTCGTATACCTTTTATTGGAAAAGGCACCCCTTTCATATACCTTCTTAAGAAGACTTATGAATAAATAGTTAAAACAGGAAGTCTTCTTGTCATTTTTTTCACGTAGCGCGTTATAAATTAAAATGAAACAGTCGCAAGTTGCGTCTGCTTGATCTGTTTTAATTCAAGGCCCTTTTTAATACCCGAATGAAGATTTTCCTACCCTTTGATATACCTAAACTTGTGAAATTCCTACCCTTGTGAAATCCCTACCTGAAACCTGAAAAAGGCGGAGCCTCCCCGTATAGGCCATTTAGGGAGTACCCCCCCCCCCCCGCGATTGTAGTGAGATCCAACTGTGTTTTGTTGTTTTTGTAGGACTTGAAGCATTCTCTTTTGATTACGTGGTGAAATGGCCTGTGTCATTAATTTTAAGTAAAAAGGTATCTTTTTTTTTCTTCTAATACATGTATACCTCTAGAGATGATTGTCAGTGGAACCCAGCTGATCTAGCCACCTACAGGCCACACAAAATCTGATCTGGTCATTCAGTAGACTCCCGCTTTTTGACCACCTGGTTATCACAGCCTCTTTTGTTAGGTCTGAAGGAAAGCCCAGTTGTCAAAATCTTAAGAATCCGTTAGTATGACCACCCAGCTAGTTAATACGATATGGGAAGCTAGTCCACCAATAGGGTTACTCCATGATTAAACCCGCCGGTACCCATGTATATATCTGGGTGGAGTGATTCAGCATCAAAATTCTTTAATAATTGAACTGCACTTTTATCTGGTGTTTAAGGCCCTAACAAAGTACCAGATGCTGTTTAGACACTTGTTTTATGCCAGACACGTGGAAAGACAACTCTGCAAGTAAGAAATAATCTATGTTAGTCTGTTAGTTGATGTTTATATTTTCTGTAAACTTCTGTTCTTTGCTGTTCTTCGATGGCTTCAATGATTGAAGGAGGTGAGGGTTGCGATTATGTTATAGTCATACAGTGATCATGTTGTACCAGTTTATACTAGATTGTCAGACCTACTGCATGTATCTTTGTTTATTATCCAGTGTCTGGGTTAGCAACAAGCGAGCGAAGCAATTTACCTTGAACTCTTCTCCATGGTAAGACACGCTGTATGTAGGCCATTAACTCTGTCTGTGCCTACATTTGCACCATCAATCAAACTTTCACGTGGTAGAAGTGAGTGTCATTGTTTCGCAAAGGAGTTATGTAGCCCCAGTGAAGAACTGAATTCTTGACCCCAATCTTGAATGTATCAAATATTTGGTCTTTAGTACGAATGAATCATATCTAAGAAAAATGTCGGTAAAATATAGGTTGTCCAGCTTCACATTTTTATTCTAACATTTTAAGCATATACTTAACTCTAAGCTTAGCGTTATACTTACCCACACCGCTCTCTAATACAAATTCCTGTGATGACGTCAGGTATGCGGCTGCGTTTGCTTTACGTCAGCGGATGCTACACTTTGTACAAACCTACGAGCACTACATGATGTTCGAGGTCCTGGAACCCAGCTGGCATATCATGGAGAAAAGCCTCAAAGCGGTATGGTGCACGTGACTAATTATACAGCAAAGTTAAGTTTCAAGTGCACTCTAGGTTCCAACGAATTGTAGCATAAAGCCATATTTATTACAGTCCCACATCCTTAGATTCCGATTGCCGCTTACATTTGGGACTTTCAATTGTTAGTTTTCATGTCAGAGTTGCCTTGTGCCTCTATGTCAAAACGACTCTTTCGCATGCGGTCTCTTCGTGCTACTAAAGTGGTATCAAAAAGAGAAGTAAATACAAATTGTCGAGGAAAAGGTTGTTTTTTATCGTGGCAGTAAAAGCAAAATCCAAGTAAATTAAGTGTCACCTTTGTCTCTTCTTTAGATGAGATTAAGTCTTGAACATTTTCATGTTTCATTTGGTCGTGATATGTTCCTTTTGCACAGGTAACAAATATCGATGGTGTTTTGGAGAACCACAACGATTTTCTGGACCGCTGCCTGAAGGACTGTATGCTTACGAACCTAGAACTGCTTAAGGCAAGGGAAAATCATGATTTGAGGATTTTGTTTGGACTGTAAGAACAGCTAAAAGTTACTGGGTAGTAGATAATTAGAGAATTAAAGCTCGTAAACATAGAAAAGACAGTAAATTTTTCCGGCGCTCAACTCAACGATGTAGACACCTTTGTTGTGTGTTTTTTTTTATTTTAAATAAACGAAGTAGATAATGAACTGGGCTTGGTAGTCGAAGTGACTACATACTACTAGGAATGCTTTCTGGTTTTTTTTTTACCGTAAATTTATCTTGACACTTCATTTGTTATTGTTTGATCTCAGGTTGTGAGCAAGCTAATGTTGGTTTGTGTAACATTCACGAATTGTATGCAGGTTAGATTGATAGCATTTGTGCATTCTTTTCATCACCAACAGGCCTCAAACTCTCTGTTTTGTGGGCCAGCCCGAGTGACCATGGCGATAATTTGTAGTTTCCTGGTTCACAGCAAAACGTTTTCGTTGAACATAGATCGAAATCATTAGGTGCAAGCGCCCTGTCTCTATTATGTGCCCTCTTTTGAGTTATCCAAAGTAAATTAGTGCCCCGGTAACCTGCTTCACAGGCATTCAACACCGCCGGTGGTGTAGAGGAATTTGAGAAACGTTCGGCTGCAACGCAGGCTATTTTCCGCTCGCTAAATGAAATCTTTACGGTGCCCAATTTGGTTGGCTACTGACCATACCGAGTGGGCTCCCATTTCACAAAACACAGGAAAATCAAGCTTGACTGATGCGAGTTGCTTTGTTGTGGATGACCCACTGGCTGATTTTGTACCATGTGACAGGGTCGTACAGAGCTTATTGACTCGGTATTGTTTTTGTCAGCGGTTTACCCAGAGCGCAAGCGTGGAGTCACAAGAGAGTGTTGCTCCAGGAGTGAGTCCAATGAACAAGAAAGGGCCGCCACCCGGGGACCAGGAGAAAAGGAGAACGACTGCCAAGGTATTCACTCAACTGCGATAGTGTTATACAGTACTTTCCCTTCTCCCCGATTTATGTAATTTTCAAGAGAGGGACATTTGACTGAAGACACCTTTCTTGGGCCGTTATTCCGCCAACTGCGATATCACACAGCGGCCTTTTTCATAGGCCCAACTGCCAGTCGTTGTTCGGATAAGAAGCCCGCGCTCGGGGAGATCGGACTCGGACTCGGGAGAGCGGCAGAAATCACGCCTTTTTTTTCAGCCAAGTTCTATAATGTGTTATTATGCAAAACACCAAATTTTCCGGCGAGTTACCTTCGTCGTCTTCGTCTTGTGCAGTTTACAGCTCTCTCTAACATTATAATCGCAATCTTTATCTTATTGTTGCTTTCACGTTTGCAGATTGTCTCTGACCATGTGGACAAAATGATCAGTGGCGAGGATTTTGAGCGCACCATTCAGAACTTTGACAGCAATTTTTCTCTACACTTGATGGATTTGCTGGAGAAGCTGAGCCATTACTCTACAATTGACTGTGAACATCAGATGTTGAATATTATCGCTAGGCTTGATCACAATGGATATTATACTGCTCAACTTGAGAAAAAGGCCGCTGAAGGTGAGACTGACTGCAGTTTACTCATCACCTTATAAGTCCTCCGACGAGAAGTGAACAAAAGCGCGCTTGAGAAAAACATGCGTGTCTTCATTTCGCGCAGAACGACCACAAGAGCGACTCTATCTCTGCCGTTAATCAATCTAACTTTGATTGGGTGACTGAGGGGGGAGTGTGTCACCGGTCAGTAATCAGACATTGATTTTTTTTACCTCACTATTGGGTCTAACACTTAAACATAATCGTATATACTTCCGAAAGGGTACGATTAGTTATTTATCGTAATCAAATTCGGCCAAGTGACCATGAAATTGGAGCCATATCAGTGACTTGATCTTAGGACCGCAGACAGGGCTTCTGATTGAGTAATCGATACAGGAGAACTCCTGCCTGGATTGGGATGTAATAACTTGTTGTTTTTTTTTTTCATCGATTCTCCAACCAGATGCCAGTGCTGCAAGTGGATCCTCTGCATCCAACACTTTGACCAAGTCCTCCTCGTCTTTGCTATCAGCACCAGCTGAGAATGTGGCAGATGGTACTTTGTTGTCAGCTCAAATGCGCCCAGCGGTTTCTGTAGATCTGTTTCCAGGCGTACAGAGCCATTTAGTTAAACCAGTGTCCCTTTCTGACTTTTCAAACAGCAAAGGAACCAAAAAGTAACCTTTCAAAAGTGAAGTAAGAGAGTAGTGATAGTACAGGACAGTCATATGAACGGTAGAAATTGTTTAGTTGGTGAGTGTGTTCGTTAAGAAAATATGCGACTTCGTGTAAATACGAAAGATTTAATGAAAGTGGTACTATTTAAGAAAAAGTAACTAGTAATAAAGGTATAGAAAACCTGTCATCTGTATTATCAGAATCATATCAGTCATGTCTCGCCTATTTACAATAATGGAAGGACTTATTTCCCCTAAAATCGGAGTTGTGACCAAGTAAAGGGATAAGACAAAGAAGAGAGCAATTTTCTACATTTGGTTGATATATTGGTGTTACTTTCTTTCCCTTTCCTAGCTTTTCCCGAAATACTGATTTGTATTGTTTGTAGTTTTGTATCCTTCTAAGTAATATCATGACACTTAACGCAGTCCAAAAAAGCGGACAATGTCGCGGTGCGCTTATTTTACGCTCCACCTTAGATTGGTGATTTTTGTAGGGTCTCCTGGTTGTTGCTAGTACTCGTTAAGCTGGTCATAAAATATTTTTGTATTACTGACCACTTTGTAGTTCGGACACCTCTTTCATGAATAATAGTTAAATCTAGTTTAAATTAAAGAAATCATGATCTTGATGGTGTTTGTCTTATTCTCCGTTCTCTCCTTAGTTTTAGCTTCGATTGAGAAGATATATCAAACACTCGAGACAGTGTTTTAACTCAGTTCAAAACACCTCGAAGTTCGTCAAAAATGTGGTCAACTACGCTCTTTCGTGTTTGAAAAATGTCCCAAAGCATCGCTGAATGTTAATCAATTCTTGGATGAGGTTTTTATGACATCCAGAGTAATCAAGGTAGGGGTTATCAGTTATATTCATTTTCGGCTGATTACCCTAGCTGATATTACAAAAACCGAACCTAATAATTGTTTTATAATGCAATGAATGTCCTTGACACGATTATTGTGTAGTCTGCAGCTTGAAGACTTCACAGGCGCTGATTTCAAAAATTCACTCTACGCTTTCCGCCAGTCAGAAAAGAGATAATGAGCTCAATCTGTAATGGTCTGCATAATTGGTTGGGAAAAACTTCACTGAGTTCCAAACAACAAATCACTGAAACGACACTTTTCTGCTTTTCCACAAACTTTATTTTCATTGCAAATGTTCGCAACAGTTGGAACTGTCAGGAGCCCTTTATAGGCATATTGGCACCTGGAACTGTTTAATGTGAATTCCCTTCTCCCGAAAGAGGAAAGAGCTGAGCATTCCCCCCTCACCTCGCGCCCTCATAATATCACTTTTTTTTTATCCTCACCTGTGCCTCCCTCCAAAGTGAAAAGACAGTGCCTTGCTAATAAATGAGGCCCCACTAGGGGGGACTGCGTATCCCACATCCCGTTAGTTCCGTCATGTTAGTTCCAAATGTGCAGATAGCCCTTTTTCTTTGAGTTTCCCCTCGGTCAATCCCAGCGAAGTTTATTTTCACTTTTTTGATACAAACTTCTGCTTTGAACCTTTAATGCAGGCATTTGTCCCACCTGCTACCGAGGTGAGACAACTCGTCCACCCGAGTTGTCTCGCCCCCGAGACAACTCGGGGACATTCATATAAATGGTTATTTGAAATTTTACAGCGACAAAAGGAAACATTAATTCGCCCAGGGTAACTCGGGGAGAGGGTTTTCTCGGGTACCCGAGACCATATAAATGGGGCCTAAGGCCCTAGTTAGATGGTCTCGGTACCCGAGACAACCGTCCCCCTGAGACAACTTTGGCGCTGAGCGTTTACATGTGAAAACGGTTTCCCTGCATGATTATTCATAACACTTATTGAATAGTCAAATGTGCAGATGTCCCTCTTTTGTTGAGTTTCCCTCGGTCATTCGATCACAGTGGATTTTCACTTCTTTTAATCCCTTAATCTTGGCATTTCGTGACACTCGCTCGTTGTCCCGGTTAGGCGAGCCAAAGTGTTCATATGAAGAGCAACTCATCCACCCGAGTTGTCTCGTCATTCATATAAACAGTTGTGTAAATTTTACAACGATACAAGGAAAAGTTAGGGTAACTCAGGGGGAGGGTTGTCCTCCGGTACCCGAGACCATATAAATGAAGCCTGGGACATTCATATATTTGGGCATCGCTCCCAGAAATCCTAGCGCCAGGAAGCACATCCAATATGGCGAAGTCTAAGGTGTCTAAGGGAGTCGCAGACCATTTGGCAGAATTTGTGGGGAATGAAATTGATTGCCCCGTTTGTTTGGAAGTGTTTGATGAGCCCAAGTGCCTTCCCAATTGTGCCCACAATGTTTGCGTTAAATGTCTTAAAAACCTAGCGGGAAGAAGTCGAAATAGGCGAACAATCCAGTGTCCAGAGTGCCGCGTCAAGTCGACCATTCCACCGTCTGGAGTTACTGGTTTTCCTACCAACCACTTACTAAAACGGCTTGTAGAGAATTCACCGGAGAAAAAAGAAAGGCGCGCTTTCAGTGAAGCCCTTAAACAGTACAGAGAGGAGATAAATGGAATGAGGGAACAGTTCGAAACGATTGCAACGTCACGCAGCAATCGGATCAAAGACAGCAAAAGGAGACTGAAAGATCAAATAAGAGCGGAAGCTAAACGTCTAATCAAGATAATCGAGGAGGAACAGAAAAGGCTGTTGTCCCAAGTGGATGAGGCATTTGGTGAGAATTCCCCCAAAAATCCGTTTGAAAGGAAGTATGTTGAAGTCAAACATCTGCACGCGAAGGTTTCAACCTCCCTGGAGACTGCAGACAAAATTACAGATGAACACGATTGGAAGACTTTCCAGAAGTCAAAAGGTATCTTCGAAGAACAATTTCAATGTGAATTTAAGACTCTAGGAGCCACAATTGCCAATTTGGACAGTCTTCGATGGTCAACTGGAATCAAGTTTAATCCTGGAAATCTGCCCAAATCAGGCAAACTCCTTGGTGAAATTTCTTGTGATGTAACTAATTCTCAACCAGTCAACTCACAAGCAAATGGACGTGTCATTCGCCATATCGACACAGACTTTGTTCCAACAACGCTGGCAGTTTCGCCATTGACGGGTGAAATTGCTGTTCTTGATGCAGAAAGCAGACGTGTTCATGTTTTCACTTCCACTGGAGATCAACATAAGCAGTTTGATATCAAATATGGTGACCTCATAGAAATCGCATATACCAACAACAATGATATTGTGGTCCTGAACCGGGAGAAGAATCGCCTTCTGCATTTTGACAAAGAGGGGTCTTTCATTCATAAGTTTGTCCAGGCCCCAAATACATCTGTACAGTTTCAGAAAATGGCAATGGGTGGAGATGGCCGTTACGTTCTTACATCCCGCAGTGACACATCTGGGCCTGGTGTTATAGTGTATGATGCTGAAAGACGTCACAAGTTGGCATTCACATCAGATCATTTCAAGGGAAATAGCTTGGCTGCAGTACATCACAAGGATAAGTTCTATGTTGCCGACTGCACAAGCACAATCAAGATCTTTGATAATAAAGGCAAATTCCTTCAGGAAACAAAACACTTGGGTGGTACTTCCACAAAGCTTCTGTCCTTGGAAGTGGATTCCCTCCATGAGAACCTGGTGTGTGTTTCTGACAAGAATACAATTCTTGTTGTTAAAACAGATGGCAGTGTCATTACTACTTTTCCCATGGGAGGACGTCTAAATGCCATTGCAATTTCCAAAGGTTGTAATAGCTTAGTGGCCTGTTTCCATGAGAAGAAATTCTTCCAAATTTTGTCTCACAAAGAGTGATCAGTTCTTGTTGTTTTAGAGATATTCAGATCTTTAGCAAATGTACTTTGATATATAGTAGCTACCTACTATACAATAGGAAGGACATTAGAGACACTACTAAATGAATTAAACCTAGATGAGAGACAGCCAGAAGCAGAGTGCATTTTATTACTGTGTGTAATGTGAATTGAATTACTTTTGATAGTTTTTTTGTTTTATTTGAATTTTTACTTGAAACACACTGTTTTGTTCCTTAGGCTAGCACTGATGTGGGTTCAGTTGTAATGTCAGTACAGACCAGGTTATGACTTACTGTAAGCTGAAAAGCTTTATAGTTGTACGGCACATGTATCTGTAGTGATGAGTTTGGTCGTACAGAGTAATCAGCCTCTTCATGAATATTGATTTGAATTTTAATGTCTGATACATGTAAATGAAGAGGTCAAGATTTAAATGAACCACAGGCAGTCCAGACTTTGAATACGATAAAATTATTAATATGTGACGTTATTATGCTGTTGGTGATTGCGTTGTTGCACTGTAAAGCACCATCACCAACACTACCTCATCCAGAAGGTTTCTCTTTCAGACTCGGGATTCCATCAAGCATTGTTCTTTATTGGATATCAGATGAAATAGAGCAAGAAATTCATATAAGAAACTAGCTAAAGAATGTTCCCTTTAAACTGGTTGAGTAATCATATAAATAATCTCAAGGAAATATTTTTAACAATTTATTATTTTGCATTCTGCTGCAGGCATAATTCTTGCATTGAAATACAAGAACACAACAGAAAAAAGCTTTGAAAGGCTAAAAATACCAAACGCAGTCTTTTGGATTGCTTGGCGTAAAAATAACATTTTAACGAACACGAAGCTTCTGCAGGCATATCAAGTTTCTCTTTTGTTCCCAGTCTCTCTTAGGTCACAGAAATCAACACTTTTCACAGTTTACTTCACATCACGTGAAAATACGCAGGAAAGAGTGGGAAACAACTGCATTCATCTCCGAGTGCACATTACTTTTTGTAGTAAAAGCATGGTTTATTCTCTAAGGGTTCTTGAGCTCCTGCCCTCTTCAAAACAGTTACAATGCCGCTTGGAGATAAGTCAATACTCATGCGCTTTTTGGGGTTGCCATGGCTACCTCCATTCAGCTTATGGCTTTTGCTCCCTGCTAACCCTTTGGTCACCAGTTCCCAAGCTCATCTGTTTGTGACGAGTTAAAGGGCCAAAGTATGATCAGGTATTTGTCCTTTCAGATTATCTGTTCACTTCTTGGAACAGATAATGTCTGTGGATAAATATTTCCTGGTATTAGACTAGCTTGGTATTAAACTAGCTTGCAAAGGGGTTTCATGTAGGGAAAAATCATTAAAAAGATGTAATGTCATAAATGTATGCATTTGACTCCCCACATTAGTCTACCTTGCAAGCTAGTTTAAGTACAATAACAAGAATACAAGTATGGTATGCAATCACTTTGCTTCTCATCTTCAAAGGGAGATCACTATTATTTTGCCGTCGACCATCTGCTATGCTTTCCAAAGATCCATTATCACCAACTTTTTTGTAGTGCTTTACATATATGCTGTCTGTGAAACATTGGTTGTTCATAGAAGTGTTTATTTTGGGAAACTATAGACAGGAATCGAACATAGTAGTAACTGTTTCAATATCTAGTTGACACTGGCGTTGGTAAAAAAATGTCTTTTTATTGACATTTAATAAATAACAATCGCAAAAAGCTCTAATAACTATAAAAATTAACGTTGCATCAACAAAACTCATTCCTACAAAACATTCTCAGATTTCTGTAAATCTTAAAGTTCTAAAAAAGGAGTTTCAAACAGATCTAAAAAACATTCAAACTGAATTTTTGTTTCAGACCATGCAATTCACATATATCGGAGAGAGAAAAAAAAGTTGGAAGTCTCGGGGCTTAACACAGGCCTGGAACAAATGGTAATGTCGGCTCTGCAGTAAAACAGCATACCAAAACTGGCCACGACATACAGCCTTATAATGTGAGCATTTTGGAAATAGACATGAGAAACACGGGTAAAAGGCTTTTTCTATTGTCATTACATTTCTTCCTGGACAAGAACCCTGTTAATGAAAGAGCAACCTTGCCAAGGGTTTATGCACAACTGGTTCCTATCCAAGGTGCATCACTTAGCTCCATATTTGCATTCCAATGCTCTTCCAGAATACATTTCTCTGAAGAAGACCTCAGAAGGCAATTGAGAATTCAGTTTTAAGGTTTTTTTGATCTGTTTCAAACTCCTTTTTAAGAATTTTAATCATGGACACAGATCACTCCAACAGTCGTATTCTATAAATCTTATAATTAAACTTCAATTTCTTTTAGCAAACGTATAACTTACATACTCTATAATTTATTAATTTTCAGCTTAAACTGCACCATAAGTTACTTTTCTCAGAAAGGTAAAATACTAAGAACACATTTAAACCTGAGCAATATCTTTCGGAACATTACTATTAAACATTTTCTATAAATATTCTATTTGCAGAACTGCAAGCACACTCTTGTATTTGTAAAACTATAAACACTCCTTTATGAACTTTTAAATGAGCTATTTTGAGTAACTTTTTAGAGTTTCCAACAAAACTAATAATCTTTTGAAATATATTGTTTTTCAAATTCCAGTCAAAAATATACCATACAGGGCTCGATACTAACACTTGCCGACTTTCCATTTACTTCAAGGAAAGTACAAACAAATTTGGGCTATGCTGGAAAGTAACTTTTACACTACAAAGCTTCAGTGAAACACATGTGGATGAAAAGTAATCAAATGATTAATATAACTAGATCTCACAATAATTTTCTGTCTTCAAAAGGACGAGTTAACACCATTCTAGCATTTACCAACCCACCATACTGGAGATTAAAGAGAGTTCCTGAGAAAGTCTGGTTGTCCACAACCAAGCAACGTTAAACTATCATGACCAATAATATCAATGTTATCTTGTGGTACCGCCTTCGTCAAACTGGTAACTTAAACTTTTTTTTTGGCCTGTAAAGATCTTAGTTTTCTCAGATTCTCCTCAGTTAGCTGGTCTCCAGGCCTTAGTCTGAGTGCTTTCATGTAACTCTTCTCTGCTTCATCAAGTTTTTCTTGAAGATGTAACATAGCTCCAAGATTCATGTGTGCCGCAGGATTCTGAGAACAAAGCAACATTTTATGTGTACAAATACATGTCATCAACAAGGTTGGTAAATGCAAACGAATATGGGAAAGATTGTATAATTGAACAATGGAAAAAGATATGAATTGATGATTGATCATCACAGTCATACACGCAACTTAAGCATTTGTGAAATCAAAGCCCCAAAAGAAATTCTTTAATCTCACAACTGCTTTAACAGACACTACTTTAAACTAGACAGAGCATTTTTATTCCTTCTTCAAGTGCATCCCTACCTTGACAGCTACAATAATTTAATGAAACTATTCAAAGAACTTTGAGACTTTTAATTATTACCGTACCATACCGGTACTTTATATATTTTCATTTTTAATTCCAATTGCACATATAAAGTTTTAGCTTTTTTTATTTTCCATTCTATTTTTATGTCTATGTTGATTTTTTATACTTGTACTATTGTAAATTGTGGCTGAAAAGCTCTTATGGAGGAGTGTCAATAAATGCATGAATACAAATTGTATGCATGTGCAAAGATAGTGGCACTCTGTCCTGTAAGACCTAAGTAAGACCAACATTTGTGATTTACACCCCTAAGTGCAATGAAAATACAAATGAGCCGTTTGTTTAGAACAGGTCTATTGACTTGATTTGCTATGGTGAGCTTGAGTCTATGTCAGTGGAAGTGCTTTTGGTTTGAACCCCATAAACCAAATTCTAGTTAAGTTTCATTGCTTTCCTTTTCAAAGCTCTAGTTTTTGAAATCTTCCTTGCCCTTGGATTTTTCAATGGCCCCTCCTTGGGTGGGTATCATGGTTATTGCTCGTAACAGCCCAATCATAACATACCTCTGGATTTAACTGGACTGCTGTCTTGTAGCATTTTTCTGCTTTCTCATTATCTCCAATTTCTCTTAAATGAAAAAAAACAATAATGTCAAAATTGAATCACCTCTGGACCATGTTATCCTGGTAGATCATAATGAAAGTAGTTCAGTTCAAGAATATGAGGCATGCAAACTGCATCATGCCTATTTCATTTTTTACCAAAATGTACCTGAGATATCCAGCAGCAGTAAATGCAATCTCAAAATCATCAGGAGCTAACTCCATTGCCTTTGTAAACATTGCAGCTGCCTCAACCACTCTCTTCTGATCATACAAAAACTGGCCTGAGAGAAAAACAAATACAAAAAACATTAACAAATAAAGATCAAATCTTAATGACACTCTTTTATTTACATTTAAGCTATTATCATTATGATGACAGTACCATCATAATGATAAGTTATAACAATCATAAATTATAATCATAAGGCTATCTGGGGTTGCAGGGTTTCATTAACATTTTCAGCAGGAGAACAACTGGTTTTCTTAACCAGGCAAAATGTTTTGAACTGAGCCAAGATGAATGAAGCTGAATGAACTTAAACAAAGCTGAACAAAGCTTAAGAGAAGCTTTCCTATATATGTTCAAACCAAGCAGGCAAACTCATCCTCACAGCATTCAATTTACCCAGTGCCCAGTCCTTAATAAAACCCCTGATTTGTCTCCACTAAAGAAAAAACTAAACTTCATTAACAAAAGCAAAACCCAGAAAATATAACTCACCTAAATGGCTACTATTAGCTTACCATAATGAGTCCAGGAACCATGATCAGATTTATTCAATGCTTGTGCTCTCTTGAACCAATCTTCTGCTTCAGTGAAGTGCCCCTAGAAAATAAAGAAATTCACCCTTAATTAATGATTGCTATAATAATATTATTTTTCATAATTTGACACGTTATGTTAATCTGGACAATGCTAGTCCTCTGGATTACCAGTATCTTTATGTTATAGAATAATAAATCATTGAGTTTTTATATCATATTCTTCACCTTACTCTTTAACAGAAACATGTCCTACAATCAAAATAGTTCCTATGAACTGAATAATCATTCATGATACTTGTACTCACTATTTTAGCCAGATGTTTGGCATATGTGAGATGTACAGACAAGTGATCTGGTTTACTTTTGAGCGATTCTCTGTACCATTTTTCTGCCTCTTTAATATTTCCAGCTGCAGAGTATGCCTCACCTAGGATAGTATATTTGAATAAGATATATAAAATGCATGTTATTTAAAATTACAATCAATCAAATCAATAAATCCAAATACAGGTACTTTTAACAGTTACTTTCACAAAATTCTCCTAGTCTTCAAGAATAACAGATTAAATCTGGGACCATTCTTCCATGTGAAATCAGAGTTCCCAAAATGTTTGAGACACAAAGACAGCCTGACTTTCCTAGAAGTACCTGCCATTATTGTATACTTTTATGTACAAGCACACACGCATCAGTCATCACTTGGCTGTACAGAAAGTGATGTGAATGGACCACAAACAGCATAATACTGGCCTAGGGTGCACATTACACTCCAGATAAGTACATGTAAATGTTGATTTTCACACAAAAAAAGAATAACAAACTGAAAAAACTTACCTATCAAGTTAAACAGACTGTGAGGCTCGTAATGAGGTGGTCTGGTCTCTACGGCATCCAGGTAAATACTAAGGGCTTCCTGTTTTAATCAGATAAAATAAAAACAAAAACCCCTCGTATTAATGGCTTGTGACACCTTGTTGCCGACTGCCCCTTAGAGTCAGCGGACTGTGCCCAAAATTGGAACTTAGTCCCCCATGTACCGCGGGGATTTGACCATGTGCTTGAGAGATCCGCCACCTTGTTGTGTTATGTTTGTTTGTTGGACATCCAGGTAAATACTAAGGGCTTCCTGTTTTAATCAGATAAAATAAAAACAAAAACCCCTCGTATTAATGGCTTGT
>OMLO01002090.1_pt1 | contig 15859 bp, 5 predicted proteins | sample 1674811 | NCBI WGS metagenome assembly OMLO01 (sample SAMN06265003, study PRJEB25207) | coral metagenome | isolation source: Coral host | place: Mexico:La Bocana,Puerto Morelos, Mexico | collected 2008-11-13 | reverse complement strand
CAATCATTTTTGCTACACTATATGCAGAGATTCTGCAAGTTTTTTAAGTTCTAACAAAGCCTAACACACACTTCTAACACCAAAAATTTATCATGTCACTTACATAGCTTTGATGCTACAATACCATAGTATAGTATTTTTAAGCTGCATGTATGCCACAATTTTGCTGTAAGTCTGACCAAACTCTGTAAATGAAAGTAATCTGATTAAATGCGACATTGCAACTACAGTGTTCATGGAAAGTGGGTTAACAAAAGCAAAAATTAAATTTTTGGTACTTTGTTGCTTTTGAACTCTCTTTGTCCAACACATTCTCAAACTATTGTTTTAATTTTTTGGTATCATTTTTCTCTTTTCAGTACACTAAAGAATATCCTTGTGCACATGTGAAAATGTGACAAAATATTCTAGATTCTAAAGAATGAAAATAATGTATCTCATTCTATGGTTCTACATCAAAGTGAAAGTAGTGACATGATAAAAAAAACAATCAATTACTTGGTACATTGTACCATTAGCTAATAAAATACTATAACACAAATGAGCTTCATTTTTTCAAAAATAAATTGTCTGTAAACTATCATCATGCTAAAAGCTGAAATCATACATTTGATAATGTGATCACTTGGTCATAACCAGTTACCAGTAAGTTATGCACTGATTTGTGGGTTTGTACTAAAATGTGAGTGACTGTCAGGTGTGATGAATCGTTTTAAGAGAAGTATGCATAACTATAAATACATAAGAATAAACCTGCTGGCAAAATATTTTGTCACTTAAGAATTTTGGAAAAGCTACAATGAAAACCTACTTTAGCTCTAGGATTTCTACACTGGTTTTGGCAACCACTGAACTTGGATTGGACAACATTTTGCCAAGGCAAATGTGCACCACTCACTGATACACTTACATGTTAAAAACCTTAACTATTGAACTTGGTGAGACAGCTTAATATATATGTACATTTATGAATGCATGAGTGAGATGTTATCATGGTATATGTGATGTGAAATAACTCTTTTAAAGGAAATATTGGCTGTTAAACACGGCTCAAGCTTCAATGTGCACATGAATGTATATTTGTCACTAGTTCAAATACACCTGATTGACACCATGTTTATTTATAGTGACAAGAGACATCACTGAGTAGTTAAACTATGTAATCAGAAATCTAAATATGGGAGTCTACAGCAAAAAAAAAATTGTAAGAATCCTAAAAATCATGCAAAATCTGCATTAAAAAATGTTATAATCATATGCATGCAAATATATCTCAATTCAAGCAATGAAAATGAACAAACAGCACAAGTAATTTGAAACTTGTTTCATTTCAGATGACTCTATCAGGTGTTTTCTAGCCAGATTCCCTTTCAGACTTGACAAGCTTGTGAAATCCTACTTCTTTAATAAAATACTGCGATTAACAGACTCAACGCAACTTCAACAAGCCATATTGTTAAATTCACTCCACTCTTTTCACAACCTGGTACTATCTATATATCTGTCGTTTGTAGATAATACTTAAACCTCTACTTTGATTCTGTGATTAGATGAATCATGCATGTTTCTTAAAGCTTCGACATCACAAATACTTCCCACTACCCCAGATCCTGCCCGAAACACATGCATAGGAGCACTTTCCTCCCAACGATCAGTCAAAAGGTTGTAGGACTCAACTGAGTTTAAATATTGTTCACCATTATGGCCTCCAACCGCCCATAGACGTCCTCCCATTGCACCAGCACCCACCCCTCCCCTACAGGTTGTCATGCTTGCCACATAGGTCCACTGGTTGGTACGAGGATCATATTTCTCAACAGAATCCAGCGGTGATGAGTCATCAAATCCACCAATGGCAAACAAGTATTCTCCTCCTACAGCAACACCAACACCTATGGAAAGAATAAGTTCTCATTTATACTGTATTAAAAATAATATTTCTTTTGATTGCTTGCCACATACTTTCATGTAAATTGGGTCTTAAAACTTTCATTTTCTGTCCTAATGTTAATAGTTCTGTACCAGTTATTGCCATCCACACTTAATGAATTCTCAGGATTTTGAACACTTTTTAAGGCATTTCAATTTTTGATAGAGAGTAACAAAATCTTTGGAAATATATTGTTCTTAAAATACATGTACATGCAATAAAGCTTCCTAGAATATTCATAGCTCACGCAAAGGACGATTTGGTTTGAACTATCAAACTCTCTGAATTGAATGTGTGAATAATTGTATATATTAAAGGTACTACTGCTGTCTTGCCCAGGGACAAAACATGATGATAAATAGAGCTCTAGCAAGGCTCGAGATCATAAAAAAAGTACTGAAATGCTAACCACTACAAAAACAGCAAATATACCTGTACAGGTAGCAAGTACAATACAAGCAAACAGCTCATAAAGCAAAAATTTAACTTCTGTCTATCACACCTGCTCTTCTGCGGTTCATGGGTGCCACTCGACTCCACTTGTTGGTATGAGGATTATACCTCTCTACACTCTGAAGAGATGCTGCACCATCATTGCCACCCACAGCATAAAGGTAACCTCTCAGACCTGCTACACCCACACCTCCTCGAGGCATCAGCATAGGAGCAACTGTACTCCAGGAATCACTTTCAGGATCATATCTGAAAAAAAAATTAGGGTGGGTGGAGTTCAAAATATCAAAATTAACAGCAGGACCCAATTTGAATGAAAACAGCACTTAAAACTGTACCCACAACCAAGGGAATGTTTATTTGCAGTGTAAGACATCTGCAACAGCAGTAAGATTTGGTACAGCACAGTACACTGAAATACCCCATAACTAAACCAAAAACTTCTTTTCAAACAATGCTAAAACTTCTTTTCAACCCATGCTTTTCAAATAGGAGTACTTGTTTTGTATTTAAAAGCAAATAATGTATGCTAGCAGGCAAGAAGAGTGGGAAAAAAGGCTAGGGTTGCCTTTTTTCTACACTTACCTGTAACAATCCTCACGCTGCTTCCCAACTGCAGTGACATGTGCACATAAAAGTCATGCATGGGCAATTCTGATCTCTTTAACTAGTTTGTGAATATCTCTCTGAGATTTTAAATTAATTAACATTGCTAGAAGAAGTCAAACATTGTTACTTGTTTTTCCGGATCAGCAAAAGGATAAATCTTAAATAACATAGCAAAGTGTCATGGTAAAAAAGTAATAAAAAGAATTGATCATAACTGTGTGAGCCATGAGTTTTCCACGTATAACACGACTTGGAACTTTTTCAAGGAGTTTGGAAATGAGGGTAAAGAGAAAATGGAAATTCAGGAGGGAAGTGTGGGTCTTCATAAACCCTCTTGAACAGAAATTCTGAGGGAATGGGGGATTAAAACAACAAACTTTCTGTGGGGGAGGGTATGGATAATTTCTGAAACTACACATTCAAGAACTGGTATCTAAAAAGACCTATTAGTTGACTTAGGCCTAGAAACTTTGCAAACTACCTTTCAACAGTATCAAAGCAAGTGGTTTCATCTAACCCTCCAGCAACATAAATCACTCCTTCCAAGACACCAGCCGACATTCCACGCCGTGAAATTTCCATTGATGCAACTTCCTTCCACTGGTTTACTTCAGGATCAAAACATTCCACAGTGTTAAGGTGGTGAGAACCATCATGACCGCCAATTGCATACACCTTTCCTGCTACTGAAGCCACAGCCACATGCCGTCGTGGGGTAGAGACTTCTGCCACCTGGAACCAGCAATTGTGAAACCAGTCGTAGCATTCAATACATTGGAGAGGATCACCTGACTTTCCACGCCCACCAATAGAAAACAAGGCCCCGGAAGTTGATTTACGCGGTTGAGTTCTGATGTTTGCTTTCACTAAGGAAGGATAAAGCTTGACATTCTTGGCTTCATCAACCAAATCTCGACAAGCGATATTGCTTCTAATAGCACTGTCTCGTTCAATACGTTGTATAATGTAGTCAGTTGCTATCAAGGGTAGCCTTACATGAGTCAACAAGTCTGGCAGAAATTGTTCACGTGACATCAAGTCGTACCGTACCCAAGCAGTGATGGATTCGAAAACTTGCTCCTCCCGTTTGACGTAAAGATCATCTCCAGAAATAATGGAGACAAAATGTCTAAAAGAGGTTTTTAGAAGGGCCTCTGTGTTCATAAGACTCAAAAAACAACTCCTTGAGTAAGTGTCGGCTGCTTCAATAAAGTCTATGCAGCCGTGAAGTTCTGCATAAGCTCTCATTTCCAGACAGTTAGACGGGTGAAGATGCCGCTTCATGAACTCGCAACAAGCGTGGACAACCAAATCAAGTTGAAACACAGCTGCGGCGGTCAAAAGAGCCTCAATATTGTCGATACTGATTGTGATTTTTCGCGTGTACATAAAGTTAATCAACTGAATGACTGCCTCTTCAGACAATCCCTGGATTACGATTGTGTCTTGAGAACTCTCCATCATTTCATTTGTAAACATGCCACGAAAATATGCACTACATGAAGACAAAACAACCCGATGGCACTTCACCTTTCGCTCTCCAGCCTGGATAATCACATCACAAAGCTTCTGCTCTCGGAAGAACTGAATCAAAACGTCAAAAGCCTCGTTCGGCAGGCTGTGAGCTTCGTAGTGGAAAGTGTCAACAATAATGTCTCCCATAACGAAAATGCAAGCCAAGCAAATTTCTAGGTTCCAAAATTTCAGAATTTCGATGGGTGCCCTTTCTTCGTATATAAAGAAACTAGGGCTCCAAGCTCTAAAACCGGATACCACAACTACAACCAGGAAATTGCGGAAAAGAGTTAGAAATTCCTTTCAAGGATGTAAACATCACTACCATAAAATGGCCGCCATATGGCAATGGTGCGGTTCCGGGTATTGTTCTTTATCTCGGCATCCCGCACCAGGCTCCCCGAAATGATCACGTGACAAATGTTAGTGTCCGGGACATACGGGTTCCAATTCTGAACAGAACAATACATTTTCCTTCAAACACAACATAACCTAGTCTCCCCCGCAGCCGTTATTTGGGTCGTCACGCAACGCTTCTCCCCACTAAGTGGGGGAGAAGCGTTGCGTGACGACCCAAATAACGGCTGCGGAGGAGACTAAACATAACCTTTTTAGGGCCTTTTTTTTAAACCACGACGGAAACGGCAACGAGCAGAAATATATGGTCAGAACAATTGCTGTGCACTTGAGTTATAAATCTTTGTACTTTTCTGCCCTCAGCAAAACAACAACGTGAAATGACTAAGTTCTGCTTATCATGAAGAACGCGAACGACAGTGGTTTATTTCTCGGTCGCGGCCGTCATTGCTTATGCGTGATCCAATTTTGCCTGTTACCATTCGCCCCAGGGCATACCCCCAGGATTAGACATAGGAGAAAATTATTCCGGGACTTCTTATCTACCTTAACTTTTTCACTGCCGAATTTCCCCAAGAAAACGCGTTTTTTTAACCGTTTAATCAAATTTTTTGTGTTACGTTGCTAGTTTCGGCCAAAATTTGCTATTAAAGCAATTTTTCACATTGCAGCAACATTTTGATAGAGATTCCGTGTAACAATGTACAAAATTTCACTTTGGTGCACGCGCATAAGCCAAAAATTGATTTTTTTTTTTGCTAAAACCGTTCCAAATTTCCTCTTGCTCCTTTTCCTTCTTTTTTTCCCGCTTTCTTATCCTCGTGGTCGACTTGTGACAAGTCTACTCAAATTCCCGCCCTCCAATACGATATCAAATTCAATGATTCCCTCCCACCTGACAAGTTCCGGAGTCCCAATGATCCTCTTTGATGTGGTAAGGTCAGATGCGAGGGAAAGCAATCGAGTCTTTTGCGATCCAAAATACAAGAGAGTGTGTATTGAAATCGAAGTGGCAGGATATCTCGACCAGGAAAGAAAAGTAAAAGACAGCGGGGTCACAGGAAAAGAGAGAAAACAAACTAGAAAACTCCCAGAGTGATCATGATTATTTTGTAAAAAGTTAATCCTACCACGAGCACAGCAATCTAATTCATTACTGTTGACTAAGTTTTTTTTTGCTCTAGTTGTAGTATGTAGCATGGAACTCTTGTCCCAGCTAGCCGTGAATACGCTAAGAAACGTCCTCTCACATCACCTGACCCCTAAGAAAGATTATCCGCGCGCTCCAACAAGGAGAGCTAGGAAGTAGGCGTATCAGTAGAGATTCATCAAGGTTCATAAGCCTTTTTATAAACATTACAAATGTACGACAAAAATTGCCATTTCCTTGTGCCTTTAACTTACTCAAAAAGTCAATAATATCTCTAAACAACATGCAAAATAAATTATTTGTCTTTCTTGTGATTCGTAATAATCTCAAAATCAGATAAAAACTCGTTAAAAAGTGGAAACACTATGTCTCAACTCTAAATATACAATATTAGTGAAGGCTATAACAGTCTTTTTTTCAAGCCATGCAAAATGTCATACAATTTTTCCAAGAAAGTGTCACGCAATATGTCCAAACATTGCGTGTAGACCTAAAAAAAAAGGCGCAAAGGAAACTACAGCTAAGATTACAGCTTAATTCTTTAATAATGTCAGCTCCACGTATTCGGTAACTTTTAAATAAATATTTCCATAATTTATATATCTTTAAAAGTACAATTAAGTTTAAAACGTACGCGACGATATGGCAAAGCATTCGAAAATAAAAGGCAAAACCCAAAAAATATATTTATCGCCTTCTTTAATGCTATAAAATTTTAAAAATTACCTGTCATAAAATAAATATTTCTTATCAATTCCCTTTACCAAAAATTGTTGTTTTGTTCTTGCATCATTTTGACACCTGCTAAAACTAATTGAAAAGAGACTTTCAAGCTAGGAGCTTACACTGTACAAAACAAACCCATACAACTTTCTTTTTTTTTCTCTATAGTCATAGCCTGTGAGCAGGCTCATGTTTGAGGCACACATGAGGGACGAAGCTTCAACACCAGACACCTCCCCACAAAATCGCTTTGTCGTCGACTCGCTTGCGCTTGTGTCTCAAAGGTGAACCCACTCGCAGGCTCGTTTTGTCACTCTATGCTTCTGACTTTTGCAAAATGACCGCCCAATTTCCGTGGTCATGATATTCTTTCAAGATGAGAGCTGACGGAATGCCATCTTGAACTAGCTTTACCAACTCCCCAGCACAGAATACATGATAATATCTTTGGCAGAGCTTGCTTTTTACCTTTTTGGGGGACTTTCGTGATGGCGAGGATGACGACGGTGACGACAACGACGATGTTGAAGCCAACGATGACGAAGATGAAGACAGTGAGTCTTCGGCAGCCGTAGCCTTGGCCGACACGTTTCCGGGTCTTTCTTGGCAATTGACAGTGGTATGTTGAAAAGCCTTTTTGCGCCGGGAGACGAGCGAGGTTTTCAGCCGGTCACAGTCCTCTGCGGCACTGGATTCTGACGTGACATAATCACTGGAACTAGAGCTGTCACTTTCTGCATCACTTGAGGAAGCTAATGACTCAACAAGCCTAGCGACTACACTGAGGCTAACTCCGTTCATATTCTCAACTCCTTTTCCCGGTCGACGTGTTTCAGCTCTTTCCCCATTCATGCAAATGATAACGTCACTGGACTGAGACATTCTAGGATTATCGCCTCCTTTCCCCCTTGGTACTAGCTTGATATCAGTCTCCTTGCAATTGGCAGATTGCTCGCTAAACTCATTTAGATTCAACACGTCTTTGCTACGAAACAGTTTTTTGGCAAGCAAGGAGAGAAACTCTCCCTTAAAGTATTTCTCCCGATTTTCTGAAGAAAAATAGGAGAGTAAAGTCGACAACCTGGCGCTGAACTCTTCGTTAGTGTCCTTGGAAACAAGATGGGCATGGGATGTCTCTTGAGCTTGACTGTCTATCTTCTGGGATTCTTTGTCATCAAAAAGTTTCTCTATGATATTGTTGAGAAACTTCTTAAGCTTTGCTACGGGATTAGCATCGGAGAGGTCAGCACAATCAAGATTCTCTTCCCGTTTAATGGAAGAAATGTCTCCCCCGTTTCTAATGTGTTGTAGTACGGCATATTTGGCAGGGCTCCCATTTTGAATCATGTCTCGGGTAGGGCGTTGTTTGTGGAGTTCCTCGTCACTAGGTAACTGCTTTGGAGGTTGGTTATTTTCTCTGTCTTGGCTGTCAAGAGAGAATGCTCGCCGAGATCGCCATGAAGTAGCAGACGAGCGGGATGACCCTCTACCTTTCACCTGTGACTGAAGCCTTGACATCGCAGGTGAGGACAGTGTTCTTCGCGCTGCGAATGGAATAATACGATAATAAGTTGTTGGTAATAAAGCGGTAATGAGCTGTTGGTAAAATAGCGGTACTGAGTCAAATTATTCAGTGAAAGAGCGGTAATCAGTTGTTAATAATAGTAAGAGCGGTAATGAGTTGTTAGTCAGAGAGCGGTAATCAGTTGTTAATAATAGTGTAATAGAGTGGTAATGAGTGCTTGGTAATACAGTGGTAATGAGTTGTTGGTAATACAGTGGTGATGGGTTGTTGGTGAGAGAGCGGTAATCAGTTGTTAATAATGGAGCGGTAGTCAGTTGTTAATAATAGAGCGGTAATCAGTTGTTAATAATAGAGCGGTAATCAGTTGTTGGTGAAAGAGCGGTAATAAGTTGTTAATAACAGAGCGGTAATCAGTTGTTGGTAATACAGTGGTGATGGGTTGTTGGTGAAAGAGCGGTAATCAGTTGTTAATAATAGAGCGGTAATCAGTTGTTGGTGAAAGAGCGGTAATAAGTTGTTGGTAATACAGCGGTAATCAGTTGCTCCTGTGTCACATTTATGCACCGCATACAAAACTTGATTAACACTGGAAGGTCTAGTGGAACTGGGAAGTGTTTTTCTAAATAGAACTCGTACGACTCAATACCTAACCTACGATCAGGCGGTCTTTTTTCAGCGTAAATGCATTTTGCTTTCTTTAAAAAAAAAGCCTAATCGCATGTTACCCAGTACCATGCCGTGTCGCATGTTACCCAGTACAATTTCTTATTGTATATATCGCTGACTTAAGTTCAAACGTTTTTTCTGTAAATACCCCTAGTTTTTAGTTTTTTAGTTACTTAGTGATTAGTTAATTGCAAACGACTCCACAAACTCATGTAGCTTTAATACTCATCGTTTTAAAATAAAGGTTATCTATCTATCTATCTATCTATCTATGCCGTGTGGCTTTATAATAAATCACTGTCCCGTCCCGTCCGTTGACCCTTCTGTAAGGCCAGCCGCTTCGTATACCTTCACACAATTATACGAGACTTGCTGTGACACTCTTACTATAACTTTCACGATTCCCACAAGATAGAAAGTACTCCAAAACGTACTCCAAAAACGCTTTAGCGTAGGAACCTGAGAGCTTGGCTACTGGCAAGTGTTAATCCGTGAATATGAACTCAAAAGGTAGGTGTGGACAAAAGGGGTGGGGGCGAGGGAGTGTGTCCCAATCCAGTCTGGTGTAAAGCCAATAGCCACAAGGTCACTCCCTGCCACATTTGACCCGAGAGCACACACCCCTAGCAAAAGAGGATTTCATTGATACAAACCCTAGAGAAAACTTACAAAGTACTGGATTTATTTGTTTTGTTTAGGAAAGGAAAGGCTGTCAATGAGGCATTTTTAAGCAAGGGACGTATGGGAGTGCAGAGAGGGAGTCGAGCAGTGCCCAACAAAAGAGAAAACAATTGAAGGGTAAGGGAGCCCTGCCAAACGATAATAAAATAATACTTGTGTGGTCCCTTTTAATAATTATTTAAAATCTGATTAGGGCAGTAGTTTGTGCTTTGTATCAAAATCGAAAAAATTAACTTTTCTGAGTTTTTTCCACTAGTTAATCTGTATTCAAATGAAGCCATTACATGATAATTTTAACAACAAAAGTTTAAAAATGCAAACAATTATATTCCTGTACAGTAAGACTGAGTTAGTTTACCTTTGTTCCTCTGATGATGTGTATAAGGAACTAAGACGTCTTGACCATCAAACTAAAAAATCAACATGAAAAGAAATCTAAACCTTTTGTATATAACAAAAACAATTCTCTAACCTACTTCTAACTAGCCTGGTCCTATTAAGATGGAAAAGGGGAGAAATTAGGTGCACTGCCTTTGACCTAGAACCTCTAACCTATAACTCAATCATCACAGTCATACACACAACTTAAGCAGTTGTGAAACTAGAGCCTGAAAAAAATATAACTGTAATAACAACTTTATGACGAACTGTGTAACTGCGATGACCAACCGTGTCTTGATATCTTTCTCTGCAGTTCAAACATATAATTTTTTAATTTTTATTTTCATTTGCATTGTGCAACTGTCTCTAAAATTTATCTTACATTGTGTTAAATCAATTTTGATGAGTCTTGAGTAGTTTCTGTGGATTTCAGATTATTTGAAATAATAAAGAAATCTAAGATGGTGGTTGTTTGTATATTATGACAAAACAACAATGTTCTATGACTTAATCTCTCATGATTGCTAACTTCAAACTTGAGAAAACATCTACTCAAATTTAATCACCATTCCATTTTTAGTGGGTTAGGGGCATAGACAAAATTTGCTTTTGCTACCCAACCCCAGCTAAAGCAGATCAAACAAAGAAACACTCTGAATATATAAGGTTCACTGATCTACAAGGCTGAAATCATTTCTGCTTTACAATAAAACAAAGTGTTAAATTGTAAATTTTAACTATTATGAGAGAGTTAAATCTATTGCATCTAATATATATCCATGTTGGAAATCTTGAGCTAAGTATTGGGAATTATCGGTTAAATTTCTTTTAAGAAGAGGCATTACAAAGAGATAGTATTCCATTAATTAATTGATGGATTTCTCACAGACCTTTCGCTCATCTTGTTCAAGTGCCCAAACATACACCAACATTTTTCCACCAGGTTGAAGAAGTCTATAAAGCTCCTCAAGGGCTTTGATACGCCTCTTCACTGAAGCAAAATGATGAATGACACCAACAGAGATCACAGCATCGAAACAGTTGTCCCTGAAGGGAAGATTCTGATTGTCACAGGCCACAACATTGTGGCCCCTTTTTGCAGCTATTTCACCTAATTTCAAGCAGCTGTCAGAGCCAAGAACAAAGGAGTCTGGAGCAAGAGCCAAGTACTTGCCTGTTCCACAACCTAAACAGCAGTGTTTTTCAATTATATTTTATAAAAATACAATAGTTTTGGTGGCTACATAATTCAAGGGCTCTTCATATCAAATCAAATATTCATAATTTTACACTCTTTTAATAACAGGAGGGGGGAATACGGAAAACAGGAGAAAAAAGAAATTATAAAGAAATTATAAATATATGAGCTTTACATATGTGTGAAGCAGCCACATAATGTAAAAGAGTCTTTAGGTATTATCACCCCAAAAAATGTGAAAGTGTGTAACCCTATGGTAATTATTAATTTACTATTGGCATCCTTTGGTGACAGACCCTGTGAAACCAACCTGGTGAATTACTTTTGTCTTCCCTAGCACATTGTCCTTGTAATTTGAACAGTTACAGTTACAGCTATGAATACTTTCTGGAACAACACATTCTATTAACAAATCCTTTATTATAGTGAAGTTTGTTGCTTTGTAGTGAAAAATTAAATCTCTCTCATTGTAGACTGTGTTCAGCGGTCAAGAAAAAATGCTAGAAGTCATGATGATGTAAAGATACATGTGTTTTGCAAACAATATGTTGAGGGGAGAAATGTTGTTTTGTATGGCATTAGTAGTTGAATAGAATTGTTTCCGGCTGTCATCTTATCTTGGGAGGGGGTGGCAATTTTAAGCAACCTAATCAATACTTGCCTGTCCCAGTAAAATTTGTATTAATGTTTCTAGCTATTGTACATCCAGGTTCCTCTATGATCATCACAGAGGGTTGTTGACATAAATAATCATCAGTTATCTGATTACGTTAAACAATGAGATTATGAGCTCGAGATTTCTATCGCGTGATAGTTGACAAGGGCGCAGCCAGAGTCAACTATCACGTATAGAAATCGAGAGCAAATATTCTAATTGTTTTAGTATAAATCTACTAGTCGTTCAAAACTTTATAAAAATCCTCTTCACAGACACTTCGAAAATGCCAAAAAGCAGCCATCATTTTGTTAACAAGGGCACACTGCTACACTACTCACTATCCATCACAGAATAGACAGTGGGTAGCATAGCCAATCAGAGTGTGGCATTTGTGATAGAACGCTAGTAAATTTATACTAAAAGCTTGTGTAACTTTTAAAAATTTCTTGATAGTAACAAGTTTATTCATGAGTATAGTTCAAAGGCTATAGGACAATTTTAATGGGGGAGGGGGAGGAGGAGGCAAGTTCTAAAAGCCAACAGTCCTAGAAGAAAGTACAAAACTGTTGCATGAAACTTCCAGAGCGATAAGGTAAAAAAATACCATACGAGGAATACTTGATAATTTCCTAGAGCAACACTATTTGTCCTCCCAAACAGAATTTTGCATATTTCCATTTCCCAAAAGAAGTCTTTACAAATTGGTAGTAATTGAATTATGCAAAAATATTTTGTCTTTTTTTCAATTTAAACATCAAGCAGTGCAACACGATTAATATTAACATACCAATTAATTTCCTTGGAGTACGTGGAACTGAAAGAGTTTAATTTGAGCATTATCAAAATGTTTATCGATATTTAAATCCCAGCTGTATTTGTATTCATCCGCAGTCCCTTGGTTCTCGTTTGACTAGCCTTTCCGTCTGATCAAAAATCGAAATTTCATCAAACAAATAGGTTTTGTTAAAAATTAACTTTCCTTTCAAACAATGGCTTTGAAAGAGTTTTCAGAGCAAGAGCTTATTTGTGTTCGATATTTCTTCTTCTCGGTTCTCTTAAAGGGAAAATTTAAACAAGATATTTGTAAAACCAACATATAACTCACCCACATCAGCTATCAGACTTCCCGCTGGGAGAGAGAGAAGAAATTCTTCGACTTTTGGCCATGCTTTATGAGTGGAACCAACGAAATGAGGAGCAATTTGGTTGTAGACATGGCGTACGTGGTATTTTTCCAAGTCTTCCGGAGTTGCAAACGACATGAACGAACGGAACTGCGGTGACTATCTGTGAGATCTTTGGTTTTCTAAAAATCGCGTGAAACGTTTCCCACGAGAACTCCAGTCTGCTTTAAGAAGAAAATAGACGATTCAGAAAGTTAACAAGAGATCGAGCAACTTCGTTAACTTCACGAGAACAACTCAAAAAAGTGCGTAACGCACAAAACTAACTACGCGTAACTGGTCAACAAAGTGGAATTACAGAAGGAGAAGTCAGTGCATGATCAAGTAAGCTTACATTTGAAGTCCGCACAATATCTTTTTCCGCGGTTTCACCCGGAGCTTTGAGCGAAATGAGAAAACCGCGAGCTCAATCTGGCCAGCAAACCGTGCGTCACGAAACACCAATTAAGTCATGAAGATGTTAATTCGATAAACATTTCTCCTTTGGGATATATGATTCAACAGTTCGAGGCTCCTTCACCCTAAGCTGCCTAAAGCGGACCATAAAAATTGATCTGCATTTATTCCTTTGTGTGTTGCAACCACCAAATTATTCACGCCAACTAATTTGCAAGTGAAAGAATGAAAACGTGTTCCATAGACATGACATGTTCATTACTGCCGCAAGCTGGGAAAAATTAGTTATAATTCTTCCCCGTGAAATCTTTGATCTTTGATCATTAAAGACTTGAAGAGACTTACCTGCTTCCCAGGAAACGCTTCCGTCGATTGAAAACTTCTTGTGGCTGCACGATTTCAAGAACCTTGGAAAGACTTCAATTTCCACTTACAAAAACAGCTGCTAAGGGAAAAACCATGGCTTCTGATTTAATGACACAATAGTTATGAATGCAAATTAAGTGAAGAAGTAAACTCGTCATAACAACTTTTCGTAAAACATGAATAAATCATGATTAATTGTTATTGAAAGGATAGTCACAATATTGAAAGTGCAAAACAAACGTTAAACATATTGTCTGATTTTTTCCGCGTTGCGTTCGCACGCTATCAAAGGCTCGTCAGTGTGATCAACAAATAACGGTACGGAAGCTGCAAGGCTCAGTACGTGATCAATGCTGTAATGCATTTCTTGTATTACCATTACAGTGTATTGTATCTGGTGTACCGCGGTGTTTTCAAACCAACCTCTGCTTCTTCGCCGTCGCCGTCTGGTACGTCTGCTTTCCGCTGTCCTGTAGCCTGCGAGCGTAAACAGGACGCCGGCGAGGACTGGGCATTAACCTGTGAACAGGCCCCTGGCTTCCGCGCTCTTTGGCTCGCTTTGCTCGCCTGTTTGCAGGCTAACTCGGCAGAAAAGAAACACTAATAGAGATGGTTACTAGACTGTCAGCTCCACGGAAAAGACGCAAAAAAGAAAGAGATTTTAATTTTTGCGCGTTCCAGCTCCCAGATTGCGCGCGGGTCATTTGCGACAACTTCAGTCATGGCAACTGAGACAATGAGACATGGCAATTGAGACTGTGTCGTTAGAATTTTTGATATGCGTATTATTACAAAATCACGACATTTACGACAGGTATCTCAACTCACGACAATTAACTGTCATAATTCCTTGTAAAACTTACGGCAATTATTTTTCAAATTTGTAACAGCTATATGTGTCAGGTATCTATTGTGATCTTAGCCTGCAGTGCAGTGCAGGCGTTTTCCGTGTGTTCACGAATTATAGCGGTATAAACTGTTACTCGCGATCGAGTAGATCCGCCGCCATGTTGATTAATAAAAAGTGGGCGGGGAGGGGTACTCCTCTTTTAGCATAATACCCACTCCCTAGGACGACGTTTCGTCTCTCCCCAGTTTGAATCCAAGATGGCGCTCGCTTTATCAAAATGCGCTCCATCGATCCTCGATCGCTCTCCAAAATACGCCTGCATTGCAGACTATTGTAATCTTACGGCCTAGTACTGACTGACTGACTAGTACTGACTCTTTCTTTAGCTTTCAGAAATAACGTTTATTGAAGCTCTCAGAAGAACCACTAACTCTTACACGACAAGACACGTGACACGTTCTCCTCCAGCCAGAAAACGTATTCGAGTTGGGAGGTATAGCGAAACTCAATAACTCCCTAGGGAAACAACGACTTGAACTTTCGACTCGCACGTGATCAGGTCGTGTACATAAAAACCGCGATAATTTTGTGTACCAGTTGGCCTGATGTCAAAAAGTCGGGTAACGTTTCCCACAAGTCAAGATCTTTTTATGGATGCCGTAAAGGTCCACTGAATACCTCTCTTCCTGTCAAAGACTGTCCTCTTCACCCAATCAAGGGTGACCAGAAACAGCAGTGGAGATAGCAGGCAGCCTTGTGTTACCCTCGCCTTTATATGCAATGGTTGGGTCCTCTGTCCATTGTGTACCACCTGTGCGGAAAAACCTACATAGAGAACTCTAATGATGTTGACCACCTTGGCAGGCATCCCGTAGTACCGCAACAACCTCAACAAAACCTCTCTGCTGATACTATCGAAGGTCTTTTCAAAATCTATAAAGCTGATATACAGGGAGGACTGCCACTCGATGTTCTGCCCCGCAATAATCCGCAGCGTTGCTATTTGATCCGTACAGCCTCGGCCATCTCGGAAGCCCGCCTGTTCCTCTCTCAGCTTTTAATCCAGCTCGAACTTGATTAGCTCCAGGATCACTCTGTAAAACACCTTACTTGTCATGTTCAGCAACATGATGCCACGCCAATTTTTAGCTCAGATCACCTTTCTTGGGCAGCTTGATCAGCAAACCCTTCTTTCACTCCTCTGGTATCTTCTTCTC
>OMLO01002089.1_pt1 | contig 15862 bp, 10 predicted proteins | sample 1674811 | NCBI WGS metagenome assembly OMLO01 (sample SAMN06265003, study PRJEB25207) | coral metagenome | isolation source: Coral host | place: Mexico:La Bocana,Puerto Morelos, Mexico | collected 2008-11-13 | reverse complement strand
AGCACGAATCGACTGTGAAGTGTAGCCTGGGCCTCTCAGTACGGCACCAATATAACTACACCACAGCATAGTTAGTACTGGGGGCCCTCTACTAACTATGATCACAGGCAGTTCAGTTTATCCCAGCGAAACCTGATTCATATAATTGCTACCTCAACAAGACGAACACATCCATGATACGGACACTCGGCCAGTCTGGTCCTTCGATGTCCTTATTAAAGAGTCTCAACTGTAGATTACGCAGTTTTCAAGTAATCACTTTGAAGCCCTATTAGACTATTCTTGTGCTACTGGAATTTATTAAAAACTACATCATTAGATAATGCAATCCAAGAGTTTTTAGTGGCTTAGCCATTAAAGTACATGAGCATTATACACTGCTTTACAAATATGGTAAGCGTGAGTGTTATCTTGTAGGGTGTTTTATTTTATCGCACATTTGGATATTTTGGGGGTGTTTAAAAAAAACATTATTCCATTCCCGCTGGTTGGTTCTGATATTACCTTACGCATATACAGCAGCGAAGGCAAAAACGAATCCTAGCAAAACTGTGTTTCTATTTTACTTCGGAATTTCTCATTTATTTGGAACTACCCTTTCTTTCGTTATTTAAACTTGCGTCTGCTGAATATGCTACGAATGCGTTAAGTTCCAATTAGATATACGAAAAATTAGCCGTTTAGGCTCGCGTTCTCCAGACAACGCAGAATTTGGTCATTTTACGTTGTTGTTTTGCAGAGAACAGCAAAGAAATGTACCAGGAATTATAACGCACGTGCAAAGCCATTGTTTTTTTCATTAAACCTTTTGTTTGGCGACGTTCTCGTTGCTGTTGCCGTTGCTTCGTGTTTGGCGTAAGGTGCCTAGTAGCCAAATGTGTGCTTGGCGCCTCGTTGGCTATGTATCATCTTATATCCAACACGCGCTCGTGGAATAATTGTTAATTATACCTCAGTGAGCCTCAGTTTTATATAATCTATGAGAAAATCACGAGTGTAGTTTTATCATAACTGTTTTTAATCTTTGTCTTACAGAGGGAAAGTCAGCTGGAGAGGTTCTCTCTGTTTCCGATGTCAATTGGCGTGAACTTCTTAAATGGGCAGTACCAGGATTGCTGTATTTCTGTGAAAACCTGACAGGATTTTACATTTTGTTGCATTTATCTCCAGTAAGTAAGTTAAGAGTACACATTTTCTCAGTGTCTCGAGTGAACTGACGTGACTTACACCACACGCAAATGCTACATAATGGAGAGCTTAAACAAACCAGGACTGCAGCGGCAACGAGAAAGCCACCAAACAGAAGGTTCAATGAGCAGAATACAATAGCTGCGCACGTGCGTTATAAATCTAAGTTCTGCGTATTTTGATAAACGCCAACGACAGCGGATAATTTTTCGTATCTTGGAGTTTGTAATTGAATACTGGCGTTACATACTTAGGCAGTGAAGAGATCTAGACAATAGCGACGTTCAAAGTTAAAATATAAATTCAATTTTTGCTTAAGGTCATTCCCCAGCATTGCACTGCGCATCACCACTGCGCATAATTTCACGCGCGAATTAGAAAATGGCGGCTTTTTGTTTACGGCTGGACCTCGTCATGTTGTTTTGGACTGAGCAATAACTTTTTCTATGCAAAATAAACATGGCTCAATTCTCGGTGAAGAATAAGAAATCGTGACAATAATCATGGTGCTATTATAAGGATTTATTGGGTACAAACAAGGTGCTGTTGCTCCTAAACGAACATGGGGACCCTTCATTTTTATTTCAAAATTTAAGTTTCTATAATATAAACAATCAATAGGAAAAGTTTGACAAAACTCTCAGTGCAGGTTGTATTTCAGAGGAATGACCTTAATCCCTCTATCGTCTCGTTGCATGATACTTAATCTTCCGTGGGAAAAAAGATGGCGGCTGCATATTTTACCACCATACCATGCGAACAAAACCCATTCCATTAGGCACAAGAAAATACATATTCTTGCAATATTTTTCCCTGTACCAACGACATTTTGTATGCTGGATTTAAGGAATTTAGAAATCTTCTATTTGTTTTAATAAGCGTTGTTGAAGGTTTTCGCGGGCTAAGAATTATCTAGAAGTCGCCATTATTTTTTACCTACGGAGGATTGATAAGATGCCAGCCGTTAAACGGATACTTTACAATCATTGTATCTTTATTTATAGGCGGTGTACACGCTGATGCAGAACTTTGTCATCATATCTACTGCAGTTCTGTTTAGGATTATCCTCAGGTCAGATAACCACGTCTTATAATTTTATTCGTTATTAAACTCGTTCCATTGGCCCTGCTTATTCTGGAGTATGAATAAATAGCTCAATTAATCGTGAATGACTATTCTGTAGAGTTGCCATTCAGATTATGGAATTCGTGTAACTCTCCTCTAGTGTCTAGTACACGCAGAAGAAAAAAAATGAACATGCACCTTTAGTCACGTGAGCAGTTCCATTCACCGCAAGTGGTTTACTCTGAAATATTCGCTTCTGGTGACGTAGCGTTTAATATAACTAATCAGAGGCTCCACTCGGATCGGTGGGAGAGGCAGCGCCTCTTTTCCTCTTGTGGACTATTTACAGTCGTCTATGATTTCCCGAAGATCCGAGAAAATGCGAACCATTCAACAATTCTGGGAGCAAAATCAAATGGAACAGAAGTTCCAGGTAGGAAATTTTCGAAAGTTTAGATGTACCTCGCGAGGTTGTCCGATTTAACTTCCAGAACTTAGAGAAATTCAAACCGGAATGTTTGGAGCTCATTCAACGCGACCTTTTTCGTCTAGGCAAGTGGGGTCGAGGTTGAAGTTTAAACGCTAATCGAGATCATGCTGTTCGTGAACAAGACACCGGGCAATTTCCCACACAATTGTCTATGTAAGAGTACTCATGGAAAACCATGCTCTTGACAACAGCCCCCTATACAAGGGAGGTAAAAATTCTGCTACACGTTCTATCCTAATGAAACCAAATATCATTGTTGATACGATACTATACTATAAAAGTACTGTAAATAATCTGTTGATTTTTCTTGATCTTCTTTAGGAGAAAATTGAGCAGCGTTCAATGGGCATCCTTGCTGATATTATTCTTGTCAATCGTTTTGCTCTCAAATGAGAAGAAAGAACTAGAAGATTCACATCGCCAGCGAATCGACGGCGACTTCTTACCAGCCGAAGTACAGTCCACCCAAAAGAGACGCGAATCGGACGCTTGTCGGAAGTTACCTTCGGGCTCACGAAATGTCACCGAAGCTGTCGAAGATAAACTTGGCGTTTTCCGAGGAAGTCAAGGACACTTACTGGTACTAGCACAATGTGTACTGTCTTCCTCAGCGAATATTTACAACGAAAAAATCTTCAAAGAGGGCCAAGGAATGGAAGAAAGTATCCTCTTACAAAACACAAAGCTGTACATGTTTGGCGTCTTTTTCAACACCGTGACGTTACTTCTCAAACCTGGATTTCGTTACCACGTTGTAAACTGCGGAATTTTCTATGGTTATAACCGTCACGCAACGTTACTCATAGTTGTCACGACATTTTTCGGATTGACCGTAGCACTGATTCTGAAATTCAGAGACAACATGTTTCAAGTGATGTCCAATCAGCTGACCAATGTTGTCATGATTACGTCATCAGTGTTGTTCCTGGGGTTTCATCCGACGTTGATGTTCTTTTTGACTGCGCCCGTGGTGTTGTTGGCGATTTTTATTTTTAATGCAGGCGCTAAAGCCGAGGTCATATCACCGAGAGAAAAACTAGACACGCAGATATGAGAGAAAAAAATACAAGAATGATTCAGAGGGATTTATATAAGCAATTAGGGAACGGTTCTCAATTAATTGTCGTAAAATTAGATCAAAGCTATCTCTCCAACCAATCATAAAGGACACAGAGAAGGCAGTTTTCATGAACATGTATCAGTCACTTATGTTACGTCACAGATTGCTAAGTAACTAATTACTGCATTATCATTGTACAATTCGGTCTTGTCGACAATCAACTAAGTCCATCTGATCAAGTGTCTGTGAAATATCTCTGAAACTGGTGCCGAGACCCTACTAAGCATGTCAAAAGCAGAATTAACACACAACAAGGCTGTCAGAGGGTCCTACAAAGGACACTGCACGCAAAATACTAAGCGCGTCAAACAAAACACATGGCACACGCAAACACGCCGAACATAACTGAGCTCAAAGCTATCACCGAACGACTCACTAGACGATTAGACGAAATATCACTTATGGATAACAAGATCATAAGCACCTAGATAAAGAAGAAGAAATCGTACACGAGACAGATGAGGTGCTGACATTTCAAGAAAACATCTTGTACTGGAACCTCCAGATCACAGAATTTATTGCAGGAAGACAACTACCGGTGAGTCCGCTCCATTACACAAATGCAGAAGAAAGCAAACCAACATTTAGAGCTCACGTTAATCTTCCGAAATTGCAAATCCAACCATTTGACAGCAACCCATTGGAATGGTTAACATTTTGGGATAGCTTTAATAATACAGTAAACAGCAATCCCAATCTACACAACATCAACAAGATGATAACTGGTGACGCAGCGCGCGCGATTACGAGATTACCAATCACGTCACAAAACTACGATAAAGCAATTGGAATGCTACAAGAACGATTTGGAAGAAAACAACTTCTAACTAACGCGCATATGGAATCACTCTCAAAACTCAATACCCCTTCAATGGACGTTCAACAATTGCTAACCCTACTGCATATAGCTCAGTTAACGAGCTGCGGAGAGCGATGTGCCAAGAGCTGGAAACAAGAGAAAACAGCCAATTAACTCGAATATCAATCCATCAATGTCGACTACAGACGACATTTTCGTACCTACTGCCGGCGCTTTACTAACACATTCCCAGCGCAAATCACGACCTCCGCAAAAACCTCCCAACATGTACAACAAACCTGATTTAAAACCATGCATATACTGTCACGGTAAACACCTCCACAACAACTGCTATATAGTGAAAACAACAAAACAGAGAAAAACGATACTTAATAAAAAAAAAAAAGAGATGTTTGAATTGCCTCTGCTCGGACCACACAAAATTCCAATGCCGCTCAAAAGGAAGACGCCTTAATTGCGGGCTAAAACACCACACCTCAATTTGCGGGTCAATCAAAATTCCACGTAGTTAGCTGACGCAAAGCGCGGGGAAAATGTGTGGGAGCGAGTCATGATTGGTTCTAGTTTTACTTCTGATTGGATAAAAAATTGGCGCAAATCCTGAAGGGTGTACGAAGTGCAAAATCAATTATTCTTCAACACTCAAACGAAAACCGCTCTATGATATTTAAATAATTGAATAACTTTACTATAGCGCCAAAAAAATTCCAATTGTTCAAAAGCATAATAGGGTTATCTAAGGTTTAATATAAAAAAGCTTTTAACTGAATGATGTTTTAGTATAAGACTTTGACTTCAATCAAAGTCCAGCGGAAGAGCAAAAGAATACAGCCAGAAAACTCAACGCGAACGGTTACAAAAATTAATTGTTTTATATGCTTTAGCAAAATAACACCAGGAACGTTACAACAATAACAGGCTCATCACTACATCATTAACGTCTCGAAATGAGTATGATATCTGTGTTTGGCGTATTTCTTTGCTTTGTATTAATTCCCTTTCTCATAACAGTAAATGCCAGAGCCAAGGGGAAGGGCTAATAATCAGCCACTAATTTACATATCAAAATCAGCTAATTTACATATTTAAATTGGTCTTTACCTTTGGCGCTTATAACTGCAATTTTCCGATATTTTATACATCGCTCGTTCCACCATGTACAATATCAGAAACGACAAAACTAAGGTGAATGTTAAAAACATTTCATTAACCCCTTAACTCCCAGGAGTGACCAACTTCAAACTTCTCCTTGCAATATCAATACTTCATCAAGAGAGGTTATGAGAAATAATAAAATGATCACCAAAGGAAACTTGCTTTGATCTTAAAACAAATTCTCCCAACTAATACAATAAGAAAATGTATTGAGGTCAGACAAGAGAATATATATGTTGATATTGGAGTTTAAAGTATTTACAATATAGTATTCATAAGCCAAAACCCAAAAGCCTGCAGCTATTTTACCCTGCTTTCGTTTACTCTAATACCGTGAATAAGAACAAACAACTTTATTATCGTGCCTAAGGTAAAATAGTCAAGGGTGAAACCTTCTACTTATTAGGGACACCTAAAAGTTGAGATTAACGAGCTATTTACAGCATTAAAAGCTACGCTTAAAGATCATTTACAACTGTTAATCATTAAAATGGTTATTGTAGAGAAACATTTGACACTTTTATCAAAGAACTTTGATTTTTCTTTTTCTTTTTTTTTTCGTTCAATCAAGAAAGCTTTGCAGTTTATTTTGTTTTTCAGGTGGGATGACCGCCTTTAATTGCACTTTTTTTCTGGCAAAGTATAACAGGGGCGTCAGGACCCCCCAAATTGCAACTAATGTCACTCCATGTCCTCAGTTTGCCTGACACGCTAAACACGTGGACACACTTTTCATCATTTGAATTAGGTTCTCCTCTTGCCCATGCAGAATACTGGCCCGCTGATGGAGTGTCATCGATCCAGTAAAACATATTGTCAGCTTTTCTGTAAAGTCCAAGCCACACACCCCAAACTGACACAGTTTCATTCTTCATTAAGTCATGAATGAAGTTGTTTTCATCTTCTGTTCTGATGATAGCGAGGTCTGCTACCAGATTCTGGCAAGTCGTTCGAGCATCGTTCCAGTTTAAGGTCGGAATACCGATAACGCGATAGCAGGAATTTCCATGAAGAACCCAATTTTGCGGACATTCTAATCAGATGAAATTTGAAACATGATGAGATTGGAACTAGCCAACTTATGCGTACGGGTTTTCCACGTTGTTTTATGACAACGAATAAAGAATAATTTAAATTCTAACATGGCCCGGAGGCTTAGGAGACTAAAACAAAAAACATTGCATTGAGGTTGATTAGAATGGTAGTGTACCGAAATTGAGCTATTGAAAAAAGGAGCGAAACTACAGATTAGAAAACATGAAAAGTGTTTTAATTGCCCTTCTCTGGAAAGACCTTCCAACAATCTTCCAAACTCATTAATCATTCATCAAATTTAAACAAAGGGAATCATGACCGCGCGATGTTTGGATATCTGATCTTAATTAGCAAAAATGTTACGATTTTAATTCCCCGTTGTCTCCTTAGTTTTAGTTTCCATTGAAAAGATGTTATCAAACACTCAAGACCGTGCTTGACCGCATATCCAAACACCTCGAAGCTTGTCAAAAATACTATGCTGCGCGTATTTCGTCGTATTTCCAACTTTCAACTTTTTCATCGGTGTTTAGAAATGTGGTCAAAAACGGTCTTTCGTGTTTAAATATTCCTTCATAAATTCATATAACTAAAAATACTAAATTTTTAGCAGGTTTTCTGCCTTCCGTTAGACTTTTTTCTCCTGTCCTTTGACTACGCTGCATGTGGAGTGGACCCTAAATTATGCATTTTAATTAACGGTTTGCAAATATAAAACTATTATCGTTTATGAAAAAAACTGCAGCTGAATTTCTCTACAATAGTTATCCTGAGGTAGAATCGACTATGCATTACACAAAAGTGGTTTTCTGGAAAACACTGACCATTTAAGTACAAATAGAGGACCGTTTGTATCGAGTTCGCCGTATTAATATCTGTGTCTGATATGTCAAGTAGAAATCCTAATTACCTTTTTCAACTTCACATCTGTCTCCAGTCCAATGGTGTTGACAAGAACAGAGAAATGTTTGTTTTTCGTTGTCAGGCAAACAGGAACCACCATTGAGACATCTGTTGATCAAACATCCCTGAATAAAATTGATGACATCAACATAGTAAGAAAACAAATCCAAACGCTAAGTTGTAGCATTTTTAATTAGTTTTTTTACGGTTTTTTTTTGCAATTCCACTACTTAGTCAGTTTTTACCCTCAGGGATTTTTATTTGAGTTGTTTTATTTTATTAACAAAGTATAGTTAGTCGATCGATTGATGGTTGACTTGCACAAGTATGTTTTAGCAACCTGTAATTCTGCAAGGCTGCTGTTAGTTAAGTAACTCGTATAACTAGAATAACCGAAAAGTCATACAGGTCCGCAATGCGGATCTCAGCTACACTTTGCACGAAAAGAGTCATTTGCCAATTTCGATATATTAAAATTAAGCCAAAACAATAGACCTCAGCACGAGGCCCCGGGGAATAATTGCTGAGTTTGTGGAGTTTATTTTCTGGAGCTTCGTGGGTGAGGTCTATTGTTTTAAGCTGAATTTTAATACATATAAATTGGACTATTCCATGCTACGCCAATAAAGGTTAGCTCATGTCAATCATCATTGACTGGGACATTCACAGGTTTGCTCATAGAGCACTTTGATTAGTTTCTTTTTTTTTTGAGAACTAGACGAATCTTTATAAACCCTGTATCGAACTAAGTGCGCATGCATTTTTATCAATTAATAACGAAATGATTTCTAGATATGCGTCTATAGAACTTTAATTCTATTTCAATCATTGTTTTATAACCAGTTGCCTCAAAGGTGGTTAATGTCGGCCAAGCAAACCAAACCTTTCCATGCTCCTGCCAAAGCGCTCGGATTCGATGATGTACATCATTTTCAGTGCAATGTCATCACAAGTAACCGTAACACCTTGAATTTTTGCAGGGATTAAAATACTCGATGCTTTTGCGCTTGCAAATTTGCTCGGTACAATTGTCATACTGATTTGAGTCACAAACATCTCCAGACCGAAATATCAAAATATTGTGTAAAAACTGGCAAAAAGTTTTTTTAAGGCCAGTCGCAGCCACAGTCGCGTTTCGTTTTCTTGGATGCATTAGCTTTCATTATCATGGATTTAATTTTCGGAGACCGAAACGACAAAGAAATGTCGCATGAAAAGAACCAGATCCTTTCCTTTGTTTGGCGTATTTAGTTTGCCATAAACAAAACTAATTTCACATGTTTTAAATGCGTGTTAAAAAATATACAGACCTATATTGTATATGCTAAATGATCGGTTGCTAAAACCAGTAACGTAAAGATCTGCAATTCATGTAAATTATCACCTAAACTCTCCTTAGCCACGAAAATACACAACAATCCCATTCTTAGTACCAGGAATTGCACAAAAGCTAGAATATTTAACGTAACAGCCATTACTGCTAGATCCTAAACATAAGAAGTTAACGTCACATTTTAACAACTTGAATTTAAAAAAAAAACTTATATTACCTTGAGCAGCGTCGAGAAAGTGACTCTCTGCTGATCGTAAAAGTTGGTGTTTTCGTTGATGAGGGAGATGTCGTGCTTGTTCAGTTCACAAGTTCCTTTGCCGTCCTTCTTGGATGACATCTTGTAGTTTGTAGAAGTACACCAAGCGTTTCTCATACATTGTTGGCCACACGATAACAAACTGGGAGAATCAAACCGTTTGACAACGTATTCCTTAAGCTGCTTATTTTCTCGCGTTATAAAATATGATGAACGAGAAAACATAGCTACTTCTCCGGCAGAGAAAACGGAAGTAGCTTGAAAGAGGAAAAATATGAAAATCTTCACAGACGCCATAATGATCGGCTTTACGAGAAACAGCGAAGTTTTGAATAAGGCAATAATAATTAAAATCCGATGTTCTTTACTTTATCCCACAATAATTGTGTTGATATATATATTCGAGATGCAATGGTTGGCTTATTGGATAGAGACCCCGCCATGTGTTCGGGAAGTTATGGGTTCGATTCCTGTTGGGGACTCAGATGATTTCTTTGTCACGCACAATTCACAATTCACCTTTCGCAAATGAGATTTATTGCTTTTTAACGATTAACGAACTATTTACAGCATTAAAAGCTAAACTGAAGGATCTATTTACAACTGTTGATCGTTAAATAGTTGTTATAGAGAAACACTTGACACTTTCATCAAAGAACTTTGAATTTTCTTTTTCTTTTCTTTCGCTCAATCAAAAAAGGATTTTCGTTCACGACTTTGCAGTTTATTTAGTTTTTCAAGTGGGACCGGACCGCCTTTAAATTAAGTTTTTCTGGCAAAGTATAGCAGGGGCGTTTGGCCCCCCTAAATTGCATCTAATGTCATTCCATTGCCCCAGTACGCGAAACATGTGGACACACTTTTCAGAATTATAACTAGGTTCTCCACTTGCCCATGCAGAATACTGCCCTGCTAATGGAGTGTCATCGATCCAGTAAAACATATTGTCAGCTTTTCTGTTAAGTCCAAGCCACACGCCCCAGTCTGGCACAGTTTCATTCTTCATTAAGTCATGAGTGAAGTTGTTTTCATCTTCTGTTCTGATGATAGCGAGGTCTGCTGTCAGATTCTGGCAAGTCGTTCGAGCATCGTTCCATTTTAAGGTCAGGTTAGCGATGATGTGGTAACATGAATTTCCATGAAGAACCCAATTTTGCGGACATTCTAATCAGGTGAAATTTGAAACAGGATGATATTGTAACTAGCTAACTAATACTTAAGGGTTTTCACACGTTGTTTTATGACAACGAATAAAGAACAATTTAGATCTGTTAAAATTCTAACGTTGTATCGAGTCAGTTGATTAGAATTCTAATATACCGAAATTGGGCTACTGAAAAAAGGAGTGAAACTAAACATAAGAAAACGTGGAAGGTGTTTTAATTGCCCTTCTTTGGAAAAACCTTCAAAGAATCTTCCAAACTCATTAATCATTTATCAAATTTAAACAAAGGGAATCATGACCGCGCGATGTTTGGATATCTGATCTTAATTAGCAAAAATTGTTTACGATTTTATTTTCCCGTTTTCTCCTTAGTTTTAGTTTCCATTGAAAAAATGTTATCAAACACTCAAGACCGTGCTTGACCACATTCCCAAACGCCTCGAAGCTTGTCAAAAATACTCCGTTACGCATAGTGTTTTCAGCGTTTTTCTTGGTGCTTGAAAATGTGGTGAAGCACGGTCTTTTGTGTTTAAATATTCCTTCATAAATTCATATAACTAAAAGTACTAAATTTTCGGCAGGTCTTCCCTGCTGCCTTCTGTTAGACTGTTTTCTCCTGTCCTTTGACTAGGCTACATGTGAAGTATACTAAATTATGCATTTTAATTAACGGTTTGCAAATATAAAACTATTATCGTTTATGAAAAAAGCTACAGCTGAATTTCTCTACAAATAGTCAGTATTCTGAGGCAGAATCGACTATGCATTACACAAAAGTGGTTTTCTGGAAAACCCTGACCATTTAAATACAAACAGAGGACCACTTGTGTCGATTTGATCGTATTAATACCTGTGTCTGATATATAAAGTAGAACTCCTAATTACCTTTTTTAACTTGACATCTGTCTCCAATCCAAGGGTGTTGACAAGAACAGAAAAAGGTTTGTTTTTCGTTGTCAGGCAAACAAGAACCACCATTGAGACATGTCTTCATCAAACATCCCTGAATAAAATTGATGACATCAACATAGGAAGAAAACAGATCGAAAAGCAAAGTTGTACGATTTTTGATTAATTTATCTATTTCCCTTTTTTACAATTCCATGCACTTAGTCAGTTTTTACTCTCAGTTTTTATTTGAGTTCTTTTATTTCATTTACGTTAACCGATCGACTGATGGTTGACTTGCACAAATAGGTTTTAGCAACCTGTAATTCTTCAAGGCTGTTGTTAGTTAAGTAGCTCGTATAACTAGAATAACCCAGAAGTCATACAGGTCCGCAATGCGGACCTATACTTTGCATGAAAAGAGTAATATGTCAATTTCGATATATTAAAATTAAGCCAAAACAGTAGACCTCAGCTCGAGGTTCCGGGAATAACTACAGAGTTTGTGGGGTGTTTTCTCTGAGGCCTCGTACTAAGGTCTATTGTTTTAAGCTGAATTTTAATATATGGAATACTACTACTACTACTGAGACATTCACAGGTTTGCTCATAGAGCACTTTGATTATTATTATTATTTTTTTTTTAAGAGCTAGACGATATTAATAAAGCTTCTGTCTCAAACTAAGTGCGCACGCGTTCTTATCAATTAATAACGAAATGATTTCTAGACTTGCGTCTATCGAACTTTAATTCTATTTCAATCATAATTTTTATTCACGGATGTTTAATAACCAGCTGCCTCAAGGAAGGTTCCTGTCGGCCAAGGAAACCAAACCCCTCCATGCTCCTAAAGCGCTTGGATTCGATGACATACATGATTTTTGATAACGTGAACTACACAATTTTTAATGCAAAGTCATCACAAACAATGTATATTTGCAGGGATTAAAATACTCGATGATTTTGCGCATGCAAAATTGCTCGGTACAATTGTCCCAGTGAACTAAATTATAAAAATATTCACCAGACCGAAATATCAAAATAACGTGTAAAAACGAACACAAAATTTTTATCGCCTGTCGCAGCCACAGCCACGTTTCGTTTTGCCGGATTCATTAGCTTCATTGTCACGGGTTTAATTTTCGACGCCCGAAATGTTTTACAAAAAAACGCGATGAAGCACTTCTGTCATAACACGCGTGGCAACTCGAAGGGCTTAAATAAGGCAAGTATGCATGTAGTTAGAGGCCTCGAGCAGGTAAGAAAAAGCAACAGTGGTAGCAACCGAGTTTACGCGCGTGGATCATCACCGAAAATCCCCCACGTAAGCACATACATATACTTTGCGGACGATGAAAAACTAATTTTCCAACACGCGAGGGAGCTTCAAAGGTTGAAATAAGACTAATATGTTATGAAAGGCCTCGAGCAGGTAAGAAAAAGCAACGGTGGTAGCACCCGAGGCAAATTTCACAAACCTACGTCAAAATTAAACTGGGTCATTTAGATAAGTGTCTTGATGTCTTGACAGGTAGTTACACTGGACACGTACATAGATGAATTTGAACTACTTGCCGGAACTTTTTCTTAAACTCACTTCCATTCTCATTAAATCTCCATAACAGGTAGACTCGTCCAACCCTTTTTAACCGGGATTTTAATTTTCACATATTGACAGCTGTTCGTCTGCTTTTTAATTTGAGCCATTCGCATATCCAACATCCAAGTTTAACTGTCACTTAATACCCATTACAACTTGACTCACTTTTGTAGATGTGGTGATCAAACATCACTGAATGTTATTAACAAGATAACTAAACTGTGCATAGCAGAAAACGACAAATGTCGCATAAAAAGAGTTATGAAAAAAAAATTAATTAAAAAAAAAACCAACATTACCTTGAGCAGCGTCGAGAAAGTGACTCCCTGTTGATCGTGAAAGTTGGTGTTTTCGTTGATGAGGGAGATGTCGTGCTTGTTCAGTTCACAAGTTCCTTTGCCGTCCTTCTTGGATGACATCTTGTAGTTTGTAGAAGTACACCAAGCGTTTCTCATACATTGTTGGCCACACGATAACAAACTGGGAGAATCAAACTGTTTGACAACGTATCCCTTAAGCTGCTTATTTTCTCGCGTTATGAAATATGATGAACGAGAAAACATAGCTACTTCCCCGGCAGAGAAAACGAAAGTAGCTTGAAACAGGAAAAACATCAAAATCTCAACAGACGCCATTATGATCGGCTTCACTTAAAACAGCGAAGTTATAAATGAGGAACAAATAATTAAAATCCGTTGTATTTAAATTTTTTTTTTTTTTTTTTTAATTTAGCCCGCCATAATTGTGCAGCTTTATTAGAAATAAAACGCAAACTGCGGTGATAAACATGGGAATAAAACGCATGTTGGAAAACAAAGTTCATTTACTTAACGTTTCGTATGTTTCGACATAAATCTTCAGAAGGGGCTGTTAGGAATAGAACTAACTACTGAATCTAAATTTAAAATGGGTAACTATTTAACCGCAATAACAATCGCAGAAACTGTGAAAAATTTACATATAAAAGATGCAAACTAATAAAGATAAAGTTTTTCGCTACTAACATTATCATTTATCATCGCGGTATTGGACTGGGACCAACTTGCAACTGAGGGTGTTGGTAGTCTTTTTAAATGCAAATGAGATGTCTCTCTTTTTAATGACATCCCCCCGCATGAGCCTCCATTGCAAGCTAGTTCCAGTCCAAAACCGAGAAGACTAGAATATTGTCTATAAATTAAAAAAACAGTTTTAAAAAAATCAGTTTTACTTTTCTTTCAGAAACTAGATAATGAGATATCAAGGAATAATGAGGAAACCCGACTTTTTGATCCTCCAAGAAATCGACTGAGAGGGTGGGGAAGGGATGACCTCCCAGAGAACAAGAAGAACAAGATCTCGGCACGAGTTTGGGCCCTCTCTACTGCTTTAAATTGAATTGCGCAACCTCCCACCACTGACAGGAATGTCACCTTTTCTTTTTTGTATTACTTAAAGCTTCTGTGAATCACTGGACACGGAGGACACTATATACACTGCGGTTTAAGAGCAGACTTGTAAAACTTGTAAGAAATATTAATTCTACATCTGAACTCTGAAAAATTTGATTTTGATGTTCCTCGCATTTTGTTATCGATACATTTTTACCATTAAAATTTTGTTCTCTTCAAGTCAAGATAAAAAGAAATGTCACATTCAATATGCTAGTTCCGTTTAGTGAAGAAGTAGAACATCGCTGTGGTTTTTAATTAATAATCATTAAAAACTTAACTGTTTCCAATGGCGCGCGTAAAGATTTTTCTGTTGTTTTTGTTTCAAATTAATTTCGTTTTGTCGACCGCTATATCTTCTCGTTCGTCATACTTCACAACGCGGGAAAATAAGCAGCTTATAGGATACGTTGTCAGAAGGTTTAATTCTCCCAGTTTGTTATCGTGTGGCCAACAATGCATGAGAAACGCTTGGTGTACTTCTACAAACTACAAGATGTCATCCAAGAAGAACGGCAAAGGAACTTGTGAACTGAACAAACACGACGTCTCCCTCGTCAACGAAGACATCAGCTTAGACGATCACCAAGGCGTCACTTTTTCTATACTTCTTAAGGTAATGTAAGTGTATATTCAAGAGCAGTTAAAATCTCACATAAAGATCTAACTTTAAAGATCTAGACCATGTCTTAGTTGTTACGTTAGAGGTTTTCACTTTGGAGCAAATTTATGGACCCTTGGCCTGCCACAAAAGTGTTTTTTTGTTCCAAAATGGCGTTGCTGCATTATCGCGGCACAAAACCGCTCGACTAAACGTTTGTCTTGTGTACATTGTACGATATATCTCACGTTATCGTTAGCAGAGGAAGGTTAAAAAATATTATTACAATCTTAATTTAATTTTTTTTTTCCTTACATAAACTAGAGAAATAAACAAAAGAAATAATTTCTGTCCTTTTGGACCTTGTATTTCTTTGTCATTCGCTTTAGCATTTTCATCCTGGTAATTTTTAATTTTTGTTTTTTTTTTTTATCACCAGCGCTAGCTTTGTTCCCTAATAGAGAATCAAGTTGCAATGGGTGGGACAGTGCTACTTTGTATGTCTGCCATACGAACAGGTGGAAATAAAAAGCAGTTTAAAAGTTGTTTAAACAAATTTATAAATTAAAGGCTAAACGTGTCTTCGCTCTCAAGGAGAGGTCTGGTTGAAACTATATAACATTGAATGAGAGTTAAAGATATATAAAGTAAGGAAAAAGAGACGGATAAAGTGAACAAACACCGGAAAAAAAAAACAAACATCAAGCCAAGGCATGATATTATTGCCCCCGCAAGGTTTTGGCCCAGAGGCCAAAACCCGAGGAGGCACCCTAGGAGTCCCCGCGTGTATACATACAAGAACAAAGAATAT
>OMLO01002088.1_pt1 | contig 15863 bp, 8 predicted proteins | sample 1674811 | NCBI WGS metagenome assembly OMLO01 (sample SAMN06265003, study PRJEB25207) | coral metagenome | isolation source: Coral host | place: Mexico:La Bocana,Puerto Morelos, Mexico | collected 2008-11-13 | reverse complement strand
TTTTTTGCAGTCCTTTGCATCCGGCTTCTTTGTGGCTTCGATGTCTTGCTGGGTAGTTGCTGATTGCAAAAAAAAAAAACCAAAATAAATCAAAGAGGAACGCCGCTAATGATGCATAGAGAGATAAAAGGAAATATTATGAATATTCTTATCATTCACTTTCGTGTTTTTTTATCTTTTAATCTCCAGGTATTTAATGAACTCGTAAAATGTCAGCCGCTAGTTGGTTTGGTAGACTGAGCCCACTGTATCGGCATCACAGAGCACAAGGGTGCAAATCTCGTGCATGTGTGAATTTAGCTTTCTCAGGCTTCATTGCTACGATGGCCTTTCATATTTTGAAGTAAGGATAATTAGCGTGAATCGCAAAAAGGCATAAAGAATGTTATATATGGAGGTATAGCTCTATTCTGCGGCAAATTGTGACGTAGTAGCCAAATTTATCGCATTGGCAAATTACACGACGCCCAATTTATAGAAGGAGACGATTTATCAATCTGGGACGATTCATCCGTGTTAGATCAAAACTGTCCATGTAGAAACCGGGTGTTAAAACTAATTATTTGGACAAATTCGTATTCAGCTTATTCGCCTGTGACGTCTTAAACGATTTATTTTTCTCAGGCAGACGAATTACTGATCGTCTCAAACGGCTGGTTAAATCGCTGATGAGACGATAAGTTACCCTATGGAATTAGAAGTCCCTTTTTTCCGTAACTTAAACGTGATATGGGTTTAAAAATCGTGTATTCTATCTTAAGTAGGTACCTGCCTGAACGAATTCTATTCGAACAACCCCGGTTGCGAAGAATTTAATGCACAAACCAACCAAGAAGCAAACGCACAATCAGAAACTTACCATCTTTTATCACAACAAGAGTTGTGTGATACACTTCAGGAGATGAGTGGTTGATTGTCTTGACTGTGCACATGTATTGCCCAGCATCACTCAGGTTTACTTGGTGAATTTCCAGAGCTCCATCATAGGTGATGTTGACTCTTTCTCTTCCAACTTGGGTGCTCCATCTATTGTTCATACCAGCAATCCAGTCCCATGTAGTGTCTTTGTGGTCACACTTTTTGGATGTGCAATGTGACCAATATATGATGTCAAATGTCCCATCGTTGTCTATCACTTCTTGTAACGCCGGACAGGCCAAAGTTACCTTTTGAAGGACTGTCGTCGGCGAAGAGGGCTTGCCGTCATTAAGTGCTACAAAGGAAACAGATTGTTTCAGAGCATTGTTTTTGAGAAGGCATAAGTGTATCAAATGAATTAGGATCTACGGAGAGGGGTGATGCCTTACTTACAAAATTATTTGTCGTTAGTATATACCACACACGTGAATAGTACTTTTCCCGCACGCTGATTGGCTAGCTCCGAGGTGAATTCACCTCCGAGCAGCCGAAGAAAAACAAAATGGCTTCCCGTTTCAAACAAAGTTACTCTTAAACAAGCAAAGTTACTCTTTTGTCCGCTAGTTATTGGTGAATAATTGTTAATTATTCGTTCTTTACGCGCCGCCAATCTAAACAACTAACATTCCACCAGCAATATCTTGCCATTGTTGATGATGCATGGAATTTTCATGTGACCCGAGGGGAAAAAACCCTTAAATGCGGGAGAACGTGATTGAAATACGACAAGCAAGGAGAGTAAATAAGACAAAATTCATCGCGAGAACCGATTTTAAATAATAAGAAAAAAGGTTTTCTCTTGGGGGAAGAATACTGTCTTCAGTTTTTGTCAGGGTATCGATAACGAAACTTTGGAATAGACCCATGTCGTCAAGTATAAGGTCGAACGCGAGGAGTACTAGAAAGGTTTAACGGCGTTTTTTAGGAAGAGGAAAATAATTCCTGTAAGAAGTACAGAAATATAAATGTTAACCAAACATACCTGCGACATTTAAGAGCCAAGGACTCACGAAAACATGAAAAATGGTTAAGAAGTGCTTCATGACTTTGCTTTTTAAACATACAGAAGTGCTTCGCTAAGCTGATGATGACGGACTGACTGCAAGGTTAATACTACACGAGATTTTACCAAGGACACGTGACCAGTGGGCCAAAATTAGACATATATGCAGATATTATGCATTCCATAGCATTGCACTCGTGGATTTTCCCTTTTGCGCATGCCTAAAGGGAACTTTTTTTTTCGCGCAACCACTTAATTGTAGAAGTTGAGGATATGCTGGTATAACGACAAAAAAAAAGATGTATAATAACTCCAGCTTTTACCGGTTGTGTCGCCGTGTCGAGGTGTTTGTTTATTTTTTCACGGTTCCTGAATGTAATATCAAACATGTTCTGTTCAAACGGATTAGCAGCTTTTGTCAATATTGATTGTATATATTGCAGAATTCATGATTCCCTTAGTTAGTTTCGGATTTGCTTGTCGAGATAAATTCCCGTAATAAAGATGAAAGTGAAAATGTTACAAAAAAGAGAATAATATTGGTTATGAGTACGCATGTGGTTCACGAGAAGTAGAAATCAAAATAGTGCGTGTAACACTGGCTGATCTTAGATTCTTATAGAAGATTTATGTTTTAGCTCGCAGAAAAAAACATCAAGGCAACGCGAGCTGTCTTTTCACAGCCCGTGTTTCTTCATCAGTCGGTACAGATACAAGATGTGTGCACGTCTTTACTTAAATGGCGATGGCATGGGCTGAAGCACACGTGTTTCCCGGCTGAGGTCACGGTCACGTTCATCTTGCTGTGTAAGCATAACGTGGAAAACCCCATCGATGCCTTTAGACCTGATCTGATTAATTAATGAATCTCCTCCTTCCAGAAGACTACGCAGAGGAACCAGCACTGATTTGTCATGATACGTTTGGCTTTAACAAAGTGGAGTGGGAATTGAGATTCTTCAGGGTAGCAATAATTGGGAAGACAGAAAACAGAGCAGAATTAACCGTTCCATCTAACGCATGTAAAACAGATGATTTGCGAGCTAGTAAACTGCTATCCTCGTATGGCCCCTTGTCTAAAATCCTGTATCCTCATCAGTATATTGTCTTTTTGGCCGGCCCTTAGTATGTATACATTTTGCTTAAGTGTTCAGTCGAAGGTAACGAGATTAGTAAGGTATTATAAATTAATCCATGCGGTAAGAAGTACGTTTGATACTGAGGAGACTACGTTCAAAACATACCTGAGACTTGCAAGACCCAAAGACTAACAAAGACATGGAAATCGGTTAAAACGTGCTTGAGCATTTCTTTTAAGGTGCTATACGTCATATAGAAAAGCTACGCTTGTCTGTTGATGGCAGACTGTCCCCTAGGTTAAATGCTTCACGAGATTTGTCTCAGTGTACCATAATTAATAAGCCCGCAGACGCGTTATGATTCCACAGCATTATAGTAACCTCGTGCCCTTTTCCACCTGCCTAAAACTGAAGAACTTTTCTCTCGCAACTTTTCGACACGTCTATAGAGGCTCAGATTGAGGCAAAATATACTGGAGAATACGGCACTCTGTAGAAATAGTTCTGCTTTTGATAAATTGTTGTGTCCTGGTGCTTCGATTCTTTTTTTATGAGGCGATACAACATCAAACATATGCAATTTGTTTTTAGCTCATTTAGCAGTATTTGTCAATATTCACTGATTTGCCAACAACAGAACCGTTATTCAATTTCGTATTTTTGTTTTTGTCCCGGTAAAGTCTGGCAATGAAAATGAAAGTGAAAGTGATAGCAAAGAGATTGATATTGATTGTGAAAGGGAAAGGGAAATAATTCACAAGAGATTAGCAAGTCGCAAAAAACATTAACATGATATTATAGCAAAGAAAATCAACCTCATGTTTAGCGAAGCGTGTCTGTTTATATCCGTTTAAAGAATGGCATATCCTTCACATAGCATATTTTCAGTTTCGATATCGACTTCTTGACGGCCACTGAATCACTAAATGTAATACTGGTGACGACTGCATGTAATGAGCTAGTGCACATTTAGTCGTCTCCCAAAATGGGATTACAACACTTAAATCATAGTTGATCCTTAAAATTTGTAAACTGATCTAAATGAGTATGATCACATTAAATCACATAACCATCGTAATTTTTCGTAAGTGGCTAACTTGCATTTGGACACCTGTTACACTTATGGTATATAAAACATTTTTCGTGTTTCTATTTTTGTAACAGAAACCAGGGTGGAATTTTGGGAGAACGCCGAGAAATGTTGTAAGAAGGCGAGTGTTTCAAGCAGGGCTAGCTTTTTCGATTCCTCTCTAGGTTTTACGAGTGTTTCATACAGAGAGAATATTTTTTAAACACTGTGAGGGAGAAAAAGAAAAGAAAATTTTTGTTTATTGCTATTTCTAAATTTGTCCACACTCACGTCACCATTTCAACAACCGCACGTTCTTCGCGAAACGTGACTGATTTTTGTGTGGCCGGGGTCAAAAAATGTTTGTTGATACGTTACTGAATACGGAACGTTACGCAAGAACGCGTCAGTGCAAAGGCTCGTTGATTTCGTAATTTCCGTACAATTTAGAAATGATTTAAAACTCTTGCTCTGTTTATTTTATAATGAGCAAAAGAGAATGCTGCCTTGTATGGCCCGAAAAGCTGAAATCTGTGCTAAGCTACATGGCCAGCTATGGCCGGAATATTAATTATTTGAAAGGTCACGCGTTGGAAACAAGGCGTCATTGATTCCTTATTTAAGTGTCTAAAACCACGTCGTTCGTAATCCATTGCTTCTGCCGGATACGTTTCTGTTCTTTCCTTTAGTTGAAGTAAAAGTGACTGAAACGTTTACTAAATGATGTGAACTTAGAGTGTTTAAGGTTCAAACTCCAACATGTTTGTAAAACAACGTTCTCGCCTTGTGCTCGTTGTAAACAAATATCATCCCGTTCACTTACGCTTGGGCTAGAAATAACCAAAATGTATTTTACTTAGCCTACCTGATCCGAGAAAAGCTCCTGGAAGAGTGATTAGCAGCAAGCAAGTGACAAGTAACTTTGTTCGTCCCATAGTTGTCGGTTCTGAATGAAGCATGAAGCGCGAAGACCGGCTCAATAACGTGCTGACTCAGTGAAACTTTACCTTCTCGGACAAGTTGGCTATGCGTACGGTGGCGTCATCGCTAAATTTACCGCCACCTTGCGTCATTTGATAGTGTAAAAGTTATTGCCCACCACGTGCGTATCTTGCAGGGTAAAATGTATTCTCTCTGTTTAGTTGTAGCTGTACATACTATTTTCATATTTCAATATTATCTATTGTTTGTTATTAATGATGATGATTTGTAGAAATCCAATAAATAGAATAGTTGGCATGTGTTGCAAGACATAATGGGCTGTCTCTTTTCCTCCCCCTCGGGGAAGGCAAATGCACATGAATTTCAACAGGAAACGTGCGTCGAAGTTCGTAAGGGAACGCTTATCAAAGGCCGCGTTTCAATTAGGGAGCAATCCCGCAGTGAATACATTCGCCCTTACAGAAACGAGAAGAAAATGGGCCGACTCTTGTCTTGCATTATTGTTTGGAGACTTGGAAACTGATTTGCCTGATTGATTAGTTTCTTGAACATCGACTAATATTTTCATTAATTGTACTTAGTGCTGCCAATTCCATTCTTTATTCTCTCTGTAGGTGCTGTAATCTAACGATTTCAGTTAGAGATCAATCCGTGAGTCCTTTTGGGAAGGAAATCGGTGTTGAATTAATGGTAATATTAGTCCAAAAAAACCGGTCAATCACATCTCCAGAGCCATCTTTTTCTCGGGCAAGGCCCGGCCAACTAAGGGGAACAAAAGGGTTTTTCGGGTGGGGTGATTCTGCTTGGCGAAATAAATGCAGGCGACAGGATATCTAGAGAGAACGTCTCAAACCTTTGCTGGACTATTACTAGCGACAAAACAATTAAAGAGTAAGTCATATTGTTTCTAGTAACAGTTTCACGGGCGACTACTAGATTAGACTCTCTGAATTTCTTCTGGTTAATAACGCTGGGGAGTTCGGAACAACTATGGAACACATGATATTACGTACAGTGCAACGCGCCAGGGAAGCACGACAAGTGGCAAAAACCCCAAGGGGGAAAGCCCTGCTCTATGCACAACGAAACAAATATGCATGTGGCGGGATGTACTGGAATTACTAGGAAACTATAAGCGGAAACACAGGAGATGATGAAGGACATGCGTAGGGGTCGCTTGGCGTCACACTCAGTGATGAATGCCTGTGACACTGAAAGGGCAAAGCTGGGAAACTATGGTAGAACGCAGGATTCACGTGTCTCAGAACACACAGGAAAAGGCCAGGAAAAACATAAAACTGAAAACGGAAGGAAAACCACGTAAAATGAACGGATACTTATAGCATATTGTGCAAGGAAGTGTATAATTGTAAGCATAGAAAACGAGCGGTATCACAAAATAAGGAAGACACGGCGAATATCACAGGGACCCCGGGTGATGGTAGGGATTTGGAGTTTGGGGACAGCTTCAAAATCCCAAAATCAAAATTTTTTTGTCCCAAAATTCGCAATTCCCAACCATAGAAATATATATAAAATTAATTGTATTAGGTGAAAAGGCAAATAAATTGATTGATTGATTGATTGAAGTCCTACAATTTACTTAACTTCAGGAGTTACGCATGTAGGAACGCACGGACAAGGTACAGCAGCAAGACACGCAGGAAATAGAATTTTTTAGTTACCCATAACATTAAGTTGTCGATATTAAATAATTGTCGTCGTCAACTAAATGTCTTGTCTGTGGAGGCCCTTAAATTTTTATATTAGTGGCCTGTTAACGTGCACAGGTAATCGTTGTCAAAGTGCCTCTCTCCCCCATTGAGAAGAAAATGGTACTAGCCCGGCATCACTGGGTTTAGACTACAACCCAGCATCATTATATATATCCGGTATGAGATGAAGTGTGATATCAAACTGGCTGGTATCGTCTTTTTAAAAGCATTTATTTAAATTGCGTTACAATCTATTCTCTTCCAAAAACGCTCCAACAGTATACGGAGTTTGAAAGCCGGTAGCTCTGCCCGCTATATTATTAAAAAACCCTGCTTCTTCAATTCCTTATTGAAATAATAAACTGCCGATTTACAGTACATTTGTGGAGCTTACAATTTGCAATTTCCTGAGTGCTAAAATCTACTTATCATTTGCTCCATTACTAATTAACAATTATCACGTAAAAATATTATTTACATAACCTACTTACAGTACGCCATATTCATGACTTGCTTCCAAGCATCACTTACTAAGTCACCTGCCTAACCCCTCCCCACCCCACACCCCACATTGAAAACTAGTACCTGCATTTTGTCCTGAGTTTCAACATTGGGTAAAGAGGGGAAGAGCAACGCGTTTTAGGATAGGGGTTCATTTTTCGAACTTCGTTTATAAAGCAAAGATAATTCGTTGCGTTACATTAATGTCCCAAGGACTTTTGTCCCCCCAGGGGAGACTCCCAGTTTAAAAGGACGCGGGTTCCGGTCGGAAATTTTGACCAAGATCCTATTTTGTGGGCGTGGCGCGGTACCAATTATAAAATAACACATTAACTGAAACTTTTATAATTTTTAGTGATGTTAAAGACAAGTGCTTTGAATACCTTCTACTTGTAAAATTGGCTATCAATTATCTCCCGTCATTTCAACCTCGTTCCCAGGGCTTTTCCCTTGAAGGTGGGTAAAGCCCTGGGAACGAGGTTGCCGTCATTTTCTTTTTCGCCTCAATATCCTAAAAGGTACCTCGAAAGCTTCCGCTGTGGACCGCTGAACACAAATCTGCTTTTTTAACCCCTTAAAAGGTGCCACGAGCACCCCTGTCCTTTTTAAGTGGGAGTCACCCCCCCACCGGGTTTTGTCGAGGATTGTAGCTACACTCAGTCTGAACTTCAGCACCTGTAGCCGATAACACAGTCTCAGCACTCAGGCAATATGCTCATTATTTGTTTAACGGTTAGCCACACTCGCACAGACCATTGTTTCCACACACTCGCTACGCTACGCTGGTTCGACGGAATGGTTTATTGGTACTTAAAGAGCCCACACACGGTAGTTTCTTACTTCATCACCGCGGTGGTTATTTAATCGCTTGTAGAATAGGTGTCCTACAACGACAGCTACCAAAAGGACGACAAAACCCGAAAGTGTGAATGCGGCCACTTTATAGCGATGCAGCTCTCCCGAGTTATCTACGGAAACAAACAGCAAGCTGATGTTAATAAAGACACGCTAACATATGGAAATTAGCTGGTGCTGTAAGGTGGACAGCTCTTGTTTTAGGTGCTGAAAACGAGTAGTCAAGAAGTCGTTTCACTTTGTTTTTGATATATTTACGTGCATGTAGTTGAATGATCAACAACAGCAACTTAGAGAGCTACAGAAGACGTTTGTTGTAACATCCGTTTACAACTTTTTTCAGACGTTATTCACTTCCATGTTAAGTTAAACTACGGCACGCTGATGTGCTATATATGCTGTTCAATGTTAGTTGAAATCATTCCCTGAAGAGGTCTCAGATAGAGACGAAACGCGTTGAAAAAACGAAAAGTTTAATACAACAAAGAGTCTGTATAGACTATTTTAGCTGAACCATTGGAAAGTTTTTAGAGACGCTAAGTCCGCTGTTGCAATGATTTTGTCATTAAAAAAGATACCAACATAAATAGGTTTGTGACCTTTCACCGAGTAGTTTGAGGATCTTTTATGTCCTTTTTTTCTGTATTTAAAGGGGAATTCTAATGAAATTTGTTCTCCTTTGTTTTCAGGAAATGCTAATGTCAGCATTTTGTCGAGAATCAAGGCTAATTATCTCGACAAAATGCGTGGCTACCCCATATTTCTTTGTGGATGCCAATAGCCCTTGCAAAGATCTACTATTTCCGCATGGTCCTAAACTGGCGCAAAAACCACTGTATTGAGTAGCCGTGACCTAACACGCACACAGACAGCTAGATACGAATCCTTGAATAAAATTTTTACAAACCTTTGGAAGTGTGTAAAAGCTGGCTTGTTGTTGTTTCTACTGTTTTGTCAACAGGACGTGTACCTAAAAGAAAAGCAAATAAACGATTGTAAGCTTCGCAAAACAAATATAGAGCAGAACGAAACTCTGGATGCCTGAAACATAGACTAAGCTTTTCAACAGTTCACGAGTCATCAATATGGGGTCTTATTTGTGCAATTTTATTTGAACACTGATAAAAACGCTGCAGTCTGATTGGCCGAGCTATCGTGCAATAGCTATTGCCAAAAAGACTGCGAAAAAACGCGCCAAAAAGAACATGTATCTTTATAATACTATAAAGACAAATAATTGGCGTGAAAATGCCATGAAAACACTCCCTTCGGCGGCTCTTGATCCCAACACTTTCCGTTCTCTCAAAGTTCCACTAACACGGAGAAAGTTTTGTATGTCTTCAAATGTCCGCAAGTAATACCGATTGAAGACAAATTATTATGCAACGATTTAGTGTGTCTTAATATTGTTTTATATCGCGGGGGGAGCGGGCGGGGATTACATACTACGAACTATCTGCTTTTTTTAATTTTGCAGTTTAAATGTTCAGGCTGATTTGGGATTCAGTTGGTAATTTCAATTCCTGATCAATATTGTTAAGCATGTGGCGAAATCAGGTAACCTTGGAATGATTGATTGATTGATTGATTGATTGATTATTTGCAGTGACTGAATGATTAGCTTATCCATTTCCTCTCTAACTTGCATTGCCAAACTGTTATTACAAAACTGCGGTTCGTCCTACCTTTAAATGGTTTAACACTGAGTTTAAGCAATGATTCCTTCACCGGTCCTGTAATTCCCTGGTAACTACATTTGTAGTTGCCGCTGTCTTGCACAGTAGAATTTATCAAGATCAGATTCCCGTCATCGGTGATATTCACTCTACCATAAAACTTCTCGTTTATGGTTAAGTTGTTGCTGAGAATCCCTCTCGCTTTATTTTTATCATAAATTTTTTTCCTAAACTTCTGTTGCAAAGTCGCCCCATCTGTTATTGCCACAGCTTGATATGAACTGTTTTGTTCATAGGACCACATAAACTGTCCTTCACTGATGGTGGAACCAGCAGAACACAATAATTCGGGACTCATTCCTTCATATACGAAGAAGTGTGATGATATTTCCAAACCTTTTGGAATTAGAAAAGAAAGTATTAATTCAGAGTCAATAAACTCAGAAACCGCAGAACCAGTCCCGCCAGTGAAAACGAACGCAACATTTTAAAAGGTGGGTGATTCTTTTCGAAAGCGCAAGATTTGATTTCAAAACGATTCAGTGCGGTTGGTAATAGTATGCTTGACAAAGCCCTCAGGTCTGGATTGATGTTTTGTTACATAAAATTAAAGCACGTATTTGAGGTGTTAAACTCGGGACTACTGAGAACCAATCCAGCTAGCGGTAGGGAGGAACATTTGAACCGCTATCCCTACCTGACTTTCGGGACTTGTTCCCGGTAGGTAGTCTCGAGTTCAGTTCTCGACCGAGTTGTGGGAAGAGATGAAAAAGTTTTGTTGATACTTGGTACCTTTTAAAAAAGAGGAAAAACACAAGGGTCCGCACTGATCCAGTTGGCGCTGAAATATCAACTTTAAGTCATTCGCCCATATAAACTGCACAAATGTTTATTGAAAAGGTTTTAAAGCTACAGGGTAAAACGCCGTGGATGGTTTTCAAAGTTTTTCAAACATGATCGGCCATCGATCGATCCACGGATTTTGTTTGACTTAGTTGCTATCCGCAAGTGTGTAAAGAGAATAACGGACGAACAACACTCCGACACGCGAAACCAAACAAATCGCTCTAAAATTACACATATGTTTAAGAAAAAGGTTTTACAGGCGGTTCATACTCTACATAGTAAAAGCCGTCGGTGGTTTTCAAAGTGTTTTTTCAAGGACGGTGGGTCGTCGATCGTTCAAAGGACTTTGTCTGACTTCGTTGCTTTCCAAGTGTCTATCAAGTGATATTCAGGAACAACACTATAACACACGTAAGCAAACAGATATATTTCAGCAAAAAGCTCTTTAACTACGCAAATGTTTAACAAAAATGTTTTACAGGCGGTTCATACTCTTCATGGTAACCTGAGCCGTTGATAGTTTTCAAAGCCGTTTAAAGTACGATCGGCCACCGATCAACGGATCAATGGAGAGGTTGGGGAGAGTAAAACTAACAATTTCAAACGATACTAACAACGAACACATATATATACATCGAAGTTAATCAGTTCATACCTTTTTAAAAACCTATTTTGGATGTTGGCGAAGATACATACGAGACTGCGTGAACACTTCAGTGAAATTGATACGCGTGTTTGCTGCCGACCGTGTATGATAATAGAGGAATGGGTCGGTTTTCAGTAGAGAGCTGATCCAATGCGGTATGAACAGAAAGAAAATTGAGTTTAGCCGGTAAGTTTTATTTGTAGAGACATAAGCGAGTTCTGGATCAAAGAAAGCTTTGATTACTTTCAAAGAAACTCGATCGAACGCGATCCAAGAATACTGACGATCGGTAGTTTTCTTTGAATCAGTTTCGTTTGGTGCAACAAATTAAAGCGAGCTCTTTCCAACTCAGCAACTGAACTTTATAAAATCAGGGATTTAGACACAAACGGCTGTTTCTGCGAGATTTTAGGGCACACGATTTCAGCTTTCTTTTATACGAATCAATAATAAATTTTTTAACCAGTTTTTGTTTTCCCTCCCTTTTCTTCTGGAAGAAGCGGGAAATTTGCTCATGAGAGGTTAAAACAATACGGTAACCACGAAAAATTCATTGTCTCAAAGCTCCACTTTCTTCAAGTTAAAGAGCGAAGTCAACAATAGGCGTTCTGCGCGATGCTTTTCAAAATCACGTCACAGGGAGCCCTCAGATCCGTTTAGATTAATCTACGTTTTGTGCTTTTGTGGCGACCATTTTGAATGCCAAATACGCGGCCTAATAGTGAGAGGTCTGGAACCGAAATACGGGCGGAAGATCCGACCGCTTACCGAAGATAATAAAGCACTGACCGGGCTCCGAGCAATTTCCGTAATTTCGGTTCCACACCTTGCACTATTAAACGTATTAAAAATTTAAAATGGCTGCCACAAAATAGAACACACACGCGATAAAGGTAGGTTAATTAGTCTTTAATTCATATTCTAAGCGGATGAGGGCTCCCTGTGTCACTAGGGCTTTTGATCAGATTTATTTAACCAAATAATTCAGGTCACATGAGTGCGGAAAAACTTCTGAAGAATGATTATAACAGCAAAGACATTTTGGCAGACGAATATGTTTAGTGAAACGCAGAAGGAATCGAAAGAATCGGCCAGAAACGCTTGTGTCATTGTGTGCATAAAGAATTTTTCAGAATTCTGAACGTTGTCGCTCATTGTGTTCAATAGATTGCTTTCATATTTTAGATCACGCCACTACCAGCTTTCAACTCAAGATAAAGGAGGCTATCCATATTCAAAAAGATCAGTACCTGGCCTCAATCAGCAATTACACCATGTAAATCTAAAATTATCCTTTTAATTTACACATGCTCACGTTCTGATTTGTCTTAATTAGCATTTTTTTGTCTACTTATTATTCAACGTGCTTTGTAAATCACTCAACTGAAGATTACAGAAGTTCTGTCGAAACATGTCTTGTAGACCCTTGTAAACTTAAAAAATTGGTCGTTTTCTTTAAAATCTTTACGTGTCTGCTGTTATCTAGACCTTTCAGAAAATGACATATATTTCATCTCGATTGTGGAAAGCAAGCCCAGAAGCTGCTAAGCCCGGGCTGCTAAGCTGCTAAGCTGCTAAGCTGCTATGAAAGAAATGTGAAGCTCCAGGAGGCTAACCCAAACCCATCTCTAATTTCAACGTGGTCACTTTCCAAACAGAGAAATGAAACAATTTAAAACGGCTTAAATTAAAAGTGCATAAGCAAGAAGTAAGTAAACTTTATTTAAACACGGAAAATCATCAGTTAAGCTAAATGAAGTAAAAAACGCTTTACAACTGTTTTGCATCGCTTCGCGGAGGGCGTTATCGCTCCTCATTATTGCGGGGAAGAAAAATGTAAAGATAAGGATCAACTGATGTAGTCGTCTTCCCAACTTGCAGTAACGTACTTCAATTCAAAATAAAAAGAGTGAAAATTGTTTGAGCTCAATGTTACCAATAAAGGATTTTAATATTGTTTTGGTCCATGCTATTTCAGAATAATTGTCGTTAGGAGATACTTCTCTTGTTTTATCATTTCGTTTTGTAGGTTTTTAGCCAGAAACGTTCACGGGTGAGAAAGCAAAGGTGCTTTAATTTGTTTAGACTAAACACAACAGCATGCAGACAGATTCGCTTGCCCTAATGGATGAGGACAGGAAAAACTTCTAAAGAATGATTGTAACAGCAAAGACATTTTAACAGACGAATACGTTTTGTGAAACGCAGAAGGAATCGAAGGAATCGGCCGGAAATGACCGAAGAAGTAGGTAATTCATGGGTTAAATCCTAAAGCCTAGCAAAAAGCCTGAACGAGTAGCAGGTTATTAATTTTACTTAATAATGAGTTGTTTTTTTTTTCTTTCAAAAGCCGGAGCTCAATGATAATTATCAAGAAATCACAAAATCTCCTTCTCGTAGATTGTTCTAACTAACTTTTAAAACCGCATCAATTGAAACTTACTACAGTTACGACTGTATCGCTTCGCAAGGGCTCAGTTGTCAGTTTTATTTTCTCGTCTATTGCTACGTGTTTTCAAACAGCAATTAATTGTTTTGATTCACTTGACTGAATATGAAGCTTTATATTATAGTCAAGCCTTGCTTTATTTGATTTAAAGTTGTTTATATATCACTTCATGCAGTGGAACTTGTTGAATTCCTTATCCAATGGATAGGTCCCGACACCGGATTACCACATAACATTGTAACTGAAAGAAAGCGTCATCTGAAATTTTCTATTTACGCCATATTGATATGCGTCAAATACTCTTTTTTCTTGCCTTGTGGTAAAGATGACACATGCTGATTTCGGATGCATGTTTAAATATAGTGTTAGACAGACCATGTGCGCTTACGTTAGAAGTAACTAAAATCATTCTTCTAAGCCTACCTGAACCAAAGAAGAAGGCACATAGCGTTACCATCAAACAGCTGACATGTAAGTTTGTGTGTGTTCGTCCCATAGCTGAGAGTAAAACACATAAAAACGTGTACATCAGACCCTTATGTATCAGTAGGTCGTGCTTAACGTGTGCTGTGTCTTATGTAATTGTGTAACAGACAGGTAATTAGCCTGGTTTCCCAGAAACCATGTTTTTCCCACAAGCATGCATGTTTTGGATTTATTTTCGAGGAAATAACGGTCAGGGTAATCGCATGAAGAAAAGAAAACCAGTTCCCTTAGTTGTAAATTAGTTCCTAGGTGCCGAGAATTTCGAAACTGGCATGCTCTCAGCTCGGTCATTCGTCCACATAAACTACACAAATGTTTAATGAAAATGATCAGCCATCGATCGATCAAGACAAGATTGATCATCGCAGTTATACACACAACTTAAGCAGTTGTGAAATTAAAACTGAAAGAAAGAAAGGCATTGGTCGCACTAGAGCGAATATTTTTTTTTGGTCAGTCCGAAAGACCCAAAAATATCGGCACTGACCTATTTTTTTTAATTTTCCGGTCGCACATAAAGCCACGCGACAAGGCTAAATTCTTGTGTAGACACTGATAAAACGGTTTATGCACGGTGTAAAACGGCCTATACATGTGCGGGTGTTGTGTCGTTCTTTTGTTTCAATTTCTATTGTCTCAGATGGGATCATTGATTTTCTTTGTTTTATTCTTTATTACGTGACTGGTGAGCGTTTTAAACTGAACATGAGCCTATAAAACGCTTTTGTAAACAATGATGAAATGTTTTGTTTTTCGGTCCCGCCAGGACGTCAGTCAAAACGTAAACATGCGGTCTGAACGAATTCAATTCGGCGGTGGTTCTCTCTGCGCTGTTTTCTATCTCGTACTTCAATTTTCAACAAGACAGCAAGAAATCATTCTGCGCTCATTCTGTGTTCCGCCCAGAACTACAAGCCTCTGCTTTTCTTTGTTCTACGTTTCGTACGACTCTTTACCAGACTCTACAACAGGCGTTAGTGACGGCTACGTTGGTGACGACTGGCTACAGACACTCTCGCTTCCAATCGGAGTCAAAGAACGGCTAGTAGAAGACGATAGTGCTGGTGAGCTAATTTGCATGCTTTGTATAACCGCTCTGTCTAAATCAGGCCACAACAATAGCCCTCTCCTCGGCGCTTCATATCCAAAATCGTGAGAAAGATTTATCGGAAACAATAGTTTTTGAAACCCTTCATATTGACCAGATCGACTATATCCATCTCGGGCGCCTCAATGTTTTCTCTTGCCCCGGTCTCTTGCTTTTCGTGTGCTTTCCCGTGAAGGCAACTGATGTGCATCAAATAATCACGCACTTGACAGGTGTTTTCTTTTGGCGATTTTGGAAAAATCTGCCTGTCCCAGCCATACACAACGGCGTCTTTGATCTTTTTGCTCTAGTGACAATTTTTTCCAATTTTTGCTCCAATTTTGACCCAATTTTGGTAAAACAAACAGAATTCGCTGTAGTACGACCATACCGGTGCAGTGCTCTACCAACTAAGCTATCAAGCCATCTGGGAGCTGGTCACATTGTGAGTTCGATTTGTGATCTTTCGTATATTCATTTGCATAAAACTAACCACAATACTGAGAATAACGTGCTGTTATGCAATTGTGTTACGATCACGTGTTTGTCATCGTCGAATTTACCACGTGTATTTGAATAAGAAAGTGTTGC
>OMLO01002087.1_pt1 | contig 15865 bp, 10 predicted proteins | sample 1674811 | NCBI WGS metagenome assembly OMLO01 (sample SAMN06265003, study PRJEB25207) | coral metagenome | isolation source: Coral host | place: Mexico:La Bocana,Puerto Morelos, Mexico | collected 2008-11-13 | reverse complement strand
CGCCCCAAATACTACACATGTGGTAGTATCTAAGCCATTACCAGAGTGCTCAAACTAGCAAGCTAGTGAGCATGCGCTCATATTTATTACTAATGTATATAGTTCTTACCATTGTTTAATGATATCAATTCTATCCATGGCTGTTGATCAGGGTTACATGATATGCCAAATAGGTTCAGGTGCCATAGCATTTTTTCCTGAAAGCTTGAGCTATGAACTGCCCAGTTAGACTCGTCAGATTCCCCTATTTTTCCATGAGATTGTAGATGTCGATTGCTGAGTTTGACAAGCCACCAGCTTGGTCTCTTGATGTGACCAAAACTGTGGAGAGAACAAAATGGGTAGGGGTAGGGGTAGTGGAGGGCATGACGGTGCCCTTCTCTCTTGACACAATTAACCCCACTGCCTCTACCCAGGAGCATTTTGTACTTTCCTCAGTTTTGGTCGCATCAAGAGACCAAGATGGCAACTGGTCAAACTCAATGATCAACATCTATGATCTCACCCAAAAATATGAGACTTAAAACAGTCAATTGCCCATGTTACATTTTTCAGACGAAAGTAAACTTGATATGAGAATATAAGATCCATTCCACAAGAAAGGCAATTTCAATTTCCCTACAGTCTTACACACCTTTGTTGTGAAGGTCAATTTTAAAAGACAGATGAGTGGATTTCAACCCCTCCCCAGTATTTTTCCCACAGTGTGTCCTACTTGAATAATTTGATTATTTATTTGGTGATATATGAGTTGGCCATAATCAACTCATATCCAGCAAGCATTAGTACAATATTATTGTCTAATTATAAATGCCCCCAAAGAAAACAAAATTGCTTAAAAATAAAAACGTCCTAAAAATTACTCATGCGCTTACCATATTTTGCTCATAACCTGGCATGATGGCTAAACCAATGAAAACTCTTGAACTGCATATTTATCCAGTGATCCAGTTTTAATAAGACATATAGGCAGAGAGGTCTAACACTCCTCTAGCTTCTCTTTGCAGCTGGTGGGGCGAAATATGCAGAACAGGGTAGATGAGAAAGCCAGTAACCTTGTGCAGGGAGGGGAGGGTGTATAAAAATAGAAAATTACAACTACCCTTCCCAGCTTTCCTCGTCCACGGCTCATGTGATCAAACATGGCGGATATTTAGTTGTTATTTGTAATCTTCTTTGTGGAAAAATCAGCAACTATGCCTGTCCAAACTTACAGTGTTCCGTTAGTTTTACCTAGCCTTCGAAGAGAAGAATCGATAAACCAAATAGTGGACTCTCTAGAATATTTGGAGAAAGTGTCTAAAGATATTTTTACCCGAATCAGCAACCGAGTGGCTGAAAATAAGGAACGACTTGCAGCGATAAATCATCGTGCAGACTTAGCACAAGCCAGGATCGAGAAAATCAAGGGCATCAAGAAGGCTACAAGAGTGTTCTCCAGCGCGAAATACCCTGCTCCGGAAAAGCTTGAGCCTTATAAATCGCTATATTCCGAGGAAAATGAGGTATCCGAAATCAAACGGCAAACATACAACCTCAACTCGAAGTTTACTCCCGTCGACGAACGAACGTTGAAGGAGAAATTACAGTTTTACAATGTCCACTTGAATGTGAAAAAGAAACAAGATGAAATGAAAGGTGAAGGGTTAGGATCGCTTCCAAAGAATCTCACCTCTGTGAGTTCATTGCTGCTTTTTAACACCACTGAAAATCCTTACAAGAAATACGTGATGTTGGATCCACTGGCCGGTGCAGTGACAAAGACAAGGAGTAACATTGAGGAGGAAGAAGAAGATATCGGTGCTGCACCTATCTCCATCACTCAAGGAGAAGCACTGGATAGAATGACAGCTCAAAACTATTTCTATGTACCTAACTTAGGTGATGTACCCGAGATTGATGTGCCAGTGTACCTGCCTGATCTTCCAGGGATTGCTGATGACTTGTCTTACAAGTAAGGAGGCCTACTAGCTCTAGGGTTTTTGCAATGAAGGCCAAAACCATCATGCTTAATATAAAATATAATTTGGGAGGCATGGCATCCCAATGGAAATTGCAAAGTTGGACCCAGGTGAAAGTACATAATATGTAGGTTTACTTGCACGGTGGAACCCTGCCTTGTGGTAATTAATACGACCAGATTATTGTGGCAAGTTGGTGACTTGATTAATTATACAGGGTTCCACCTGCCAACTTCTTCTTGAGTTTAGATACTTTTTTTTGAACATGTGTCTGGAAGACTCACAGCTAAAATATTTTTAACTAGACTTGAGAAATTCACAGTTGCCTTGTGTTGCAGATTCTTCAACGGTTAATTAATTTTGATGACCCTATTTAGTAGCATTGTTTGTGATGCTAACTGTCTCGTATTTTGTTCTGTTCAACTCAACAGTGCAGAGCTTGGACCATCGATTGCCCCATCACTTCCTGGTTCCAACATACCTGACTTGCCAGACATTATAGAAGAGGGAGCTCAAAAAACAGATGAAGCACCACCCCCTCCCCCACCATCATCTGCTCCAGCACCCCCTCCTCCTCCACCACCACCACCTGGAACTGATGTTTCACCTCCAATGCCTCCACCACCGCCCCCTCCCCCTCCACCAGGACCACAAGCACCACCTCCCCCACCCCCTCCAGGAGAAGGGCCTCCAACAGGTACCGGTAACTAGTGTTTTCTCTACTTGTTAACTTTTCTTGTTCTATTAAAATGGGAAAACAGGGCAAAAGAACTGTTGAGAATAACTGGACCTGCAAGCCAGTGGCTTTCTCTACTTCTTGCCAGAATGCAGACTCCCCTGATCTAGCTCCTAACAAGACAATCAAAGGTTCAGTATTGTACTAACAGTTGATCACTTTTTGGCTCCAATTACAGCAGTGCCAAGTGATGTGCCAGCAGCAGTTGCTTCAGATGGCAGAGCCTCTTTAATGGAATCCATCCGCAAAGCTGGTGGCAAGGGCAATGCTAAACTACGCAATGTCAAAGAGAGGAAGATGAAGAAAAAAGCAGAGAAAGAGCAGTCTGCAGTGAGTTCTGGAGGTGGAGGTGATCTCATGGGCGACTTATTTGCTAAACTGTCCATGCGCCGAAAGGGTATCTCAGGGTCTAAAGGTGATTCTGGTGGGTCCTCAGAAGCCGCAGCAGGCCGAGGATCTGCAATGGACAGGATCTCTGCAATGATCCCTGCTCCTCCACGAGATGACCGCACAAGTTCTGCGCATTCAGAAGTTAATGATGATTGGGAACCATAAGTCTTCCAGAATGATTTCTTGTATGCAGCACACTTAAGGCCAATTCCAATTTTAGACTCCTATGGACATACCAAAGGCACTGTTTCCCTATACATGTGGATACAAGTGAATTAATTTAATAATATCAACAAAGGTGTAATAATATCAGGTGTGGATCTGGAAAAAATAATGACCAGTCTCCAAAACAACGAGTGCCAAGGGTGCAAGCTTCTAGAGGGGTACTGGGCCATGATCTGTAGGAAATGTTTTGGATTTTAACTCCTTAAAGTCTGCTTTTCCTTGTTTCTAAGTCATCCTGAATAATCTGACTGATTTTCATAAACCAGTGAAAACAATATGGATCCACACCTGAATACCCTTAATAATCCAGTTCCATTCAGTAGTCGAGTAAAACTAGCCATGAAACAACAATACAAACATTTGATGGTATTTGTATGCTAAGATCACTTTAACAGGTTCTGTAGGCCGACTTTCTTGTTCACCCTGCATAAGAGTTTTTTTCAGAAAAGAAAATTATTCTGAAGTACATGTATCTGTAACTTTGTACATTTTTACCCATCATTGTCCATTTGGCTTGCTTTCAGCCACACCAGAGTGCAGCATGACTTGCAAAACTATATGTAATGATTTAAATTTTCTATAGTATATAATTATTTTTATGGACTCTCAGGTCTCAGTGATAAGTTTGTATTTTTGGAGGTGAAAGGGGAAATAGAACAATATAAGTGGGCGAGGAGAAGCTGGCATCATACTTTGTTGTTGTGAAAATTGTTTCTATAGAAAAGGAAGGTTATAAATGAGTAAAAAGATGTATGTTATGTGATGAAACAGCATATTAACTAGTCCAACAGAAATGATGAAAGACATTACAAGTTCAAACGAGCTGGTAAAATTATCAAAACCAATCTTAGTTATCATGGTCATGTTTTGACAGTTTATCATAGGGCTAATAAATACAGTCACAGGTGAAAGACCTCACAGAGTTGTGGCAGAAAATTGACTGTCTTGTGATTAACTTTCATTGTGAAGAACTACATCTGACTTTAGTTATAATATTATAGTAAAAATTAACAATGTAATTTTATAAGTTCATATAATACTGCTGACAACAATAGGCACACAGAATAAATATGAAGAGTTTCACCTAAAGTCCATCTTGGGTTTTAACACCCCTGCTAAAGCACAGCGTTGTGCATGATTTAAACATACGGTAGCTTACAGATATTTTGGAAACACAAGATAAATTAAACCACAGGCATGTTTTATAGAATATTTCAAGCCAACATGCATACAGACAACTTGATTAAGACAAAGCTTGTCCATCCATAAACACCATTAAAGTACCTATTAAATCAAAAATAATTGCTGCTCATGACATTACCACTTTCCTAATTTGCATAATGGGAAAACATCAATATCTCTAAAACGAAAAAAAAATATTCCAAAAAGGAGAAAGCTATTCCTATTTTTTTTTAAAGCCTTTAGTATTTCATAGGCACTTTAAAAAAAAATAGCCTAATGAAAATATGCACCCTGATTGGATGAAAATCATGTTTCCATAACTCCAAAGAAACACAGAACTAGCACAAGCTGTTGACATAATGATGGCATGAGCAGAGGGAATTTGATGATCTAAGTGCACTAGTTGATTTTCCTATTTTGCTGCAGTATTTTCTAGAAGAAATACAAAACAAGTTCTCTGTGTTTTAATCAAGTTATAGAAACACTTGTGAAAGTTTGGAAAAACTTAAAAATGCTGTGGAGACACTGGCCTAGCAGCTCGTGTTCCCTCAGCATTTCTAGTTCTCCTAACTTTCACTTGTGTCTCTAAAACTCGATAGAAACATATTTCATTTTTCTATTTCTTAGTTATTACTAAAAAATGTTATATTTTTCACAAACACAATTTGGGTATAACTTGTTCAAGCAAAGTAATCAAGCTGTTGATTATGGCACTTCTAAAACATACTTTGGTTAACATCTGCTACAGGTATTAAGGGCTATCAACACATTTGTAGGGTTTGAATGTTGTTTGATATAGCCAATAGTGTTATGAGACCAGCTGCTTCCTGTTTGTTGCGCGACAATATTTACTTTTGTTCAACCTGACAATGAATTTCTTCATCTGTCTGTAAAATTCCTGAGTTAGAGTTGTTGCTGGCCACAGTTTATTTAGTAACAGGGTGGTTGAAAGGCTATGTGCACTGAACTTGTCAAATAAGAGCTAATAAAGGTGGAAAAATCAGCTTGTACTGTGTATGTACTTAATTCACATGCCATCGCCCAAGACTGACAGGTGTGAACTGTGTCTTGTGTTACTGTACCAGAAGGTGAAGAAAAAACCCTCAGTGACTCTTGATTGCATGTTTAGGTCTCCTTTTTCATCGAAGAAAGCGAAAAGCAATTTGCTAGGAGAATCTTGCAGTCTATCAAATATCACTCAGGAACTTTTCCTATGCACTCAATGTCCTTCAACTAGTCAAGGAGTTACATCCCTTGCAAGGTATAATTCCAAAATGTCAACAAATGTTGAGCTTAATTAAAGATTCATCAACCTGGTTTTAGCAACATACAAAAGTAGCTCTGCCTTCATTGCTCTTGCCGCACACAATGTCTGGCCCTGTGTAACCAGAGTTGGCAGGGACCAATGATACAACACAAGGGTGGACTGCAGCATCATGATGCACTGCTGGTGGTGTGTTATTTTAGGCATATTCAGAGTTACAGCAGCTGTAGTGTCAAGAGCTGATAGTGAACAAAGTTAAGTGCACAGCTGCAAAGGAGGAAATATACTGTCTGTATTACTTAAATACCACAAAATTTTCAAAGCATTAGGACACTTGAAAGAAAAATCAACACAAACTTGAAAGTTGGGCCAATGTTTTTCCAAGTTCAATAAAGTGTAATAAACATTTCATGGTCTGCAATTTCAATTATGCCTGTCCACCCCTCTTTTAAGATCTAGGTCAAGTTGGTACCGAAATTCTTTAAACCGCATGACTGTGCTGCCGTCAATTTCACTCGGGTCTGTCAAGAAACTTCTCTGTAACCAGATCCATTTTTTCCTGCTGGCTAGAGGCTCCAAAACAAGTTTGACTTTAAAAGATATTTTTACCGATAACCTAGCCATTCAGAGCTCGAGAGACATAGCGTCCTGAATACACAGGTTTAATTCCGGGCCAGGTACCAGAGAAATTGACCAGCTGTGAAAACGATTTTACCCACTTGGTGTATCCGGTTTAACTATCTTGGGGAAAGTTGTTGCTCATGAAGAAGTTCAGTTCAAACAGGTTTGCCAGGCCTGTGAAAACCAATGGCCCTTCCACTCAAAATGTTAACAAAAACTGTGATTCATTCTTACAAGATACTTTCTCGATATCTGTTAGAAAAAATCATATCAATTTTTTGACAGTCAGACTGAGATACAATGTTCTAGAGATGTCAGTAAATTTGACACTGCTCTATGACAGCTAAATGTTTCACTCTCTCTGTTATTGACATAACCCTTCTCTAACTATCTTAGCCTTTTAGAATACATCTGTTTCATTCTATTTCAAGACATCCTCAAAATTGAAAGTCCGCAGCACAGTGCATTTTGCACTCACATGTAATTCCATCTATGTAAAATAATTTATTGAAACATGCCAGATAATTGAACTAAATATTTTTTGTCTTTTATCTAATACATCCAAGAAAACTCTCGGCAAACTGATGTGGCTTTTTTCGTTTTTTACGAAAACCAATTGCTATCTGCGAAAGGAGTGCTCAAGTTCTCTCCTAAATATTTTTTATCAACCACTGTAACCAGCTGTGCAAAGGCTGTCGTTTAGTATCACTTTACTCTGCAAACCTTTTAGCTGGTGATCAAGATCTTCCAGCCAATCTCATCTAAAGCTGCTACAGCTTTAGGAACCGTCTTTAGCAAGTACGGTCGAAGGTTGCCAGTTATCCTGTCAAATTCTACAGTAGTGAGACAAATAAACCTCTTTCTAAATTTAGAAATAAAATGGCCCAACTTACACTGTATGTAGTACTGTGGATAACTAATGAAGTGTACAATGCTTGTACAAAACTCAAGTGAGGTCCTACATGGACATTTATTTAATGCTGGCAAGTCTAGACAAAATCCAGTCTCCAATGTTTGTTCCGTTCGCAGGCGTTTCAGCACGTTTCAAAAAAACAAAATTCTGCAGACAGAATTAACGCAGTCAGTACTCCCGATGATAATATAATTGTAGAATGCGAACTCGCATAATTAGAGAGATTTTACGTTCTGGTTCGTATCTAACGTTGATTATTTGTTCTAGACTGCAAATTTGGCATAATTAAGCTCTTCTATTCGTACTAGTTAGTAGATCAAGAATTCGAAAGCAGTAAGCTGAAGCTTTTATATAAAACTTCAACACACTTTACTTGCCACAGTTCTAAGAAAGTGAAATTCTATCAAAGTTTTCACAAACTAAGGAAAATACGAACCAAATAAAGAATAAACTGAACATGCAAAGGACCAACATCGACCTACGTTAATTTACCGGTAACATCGCAGCACAACACACTGAAAACCACCACTCCATAATATTTGTGATCAATCTGAATTTATTCGGGCTGTGTTGTTACATCGAATTTCATCAAAACCAGAGATCTACAATGTTTTTAGTCCACAATCAGTTAACAGTTCCATTAGGTTTTATTAACGGGTGGCGACAAGTCCATGAGAGGTCGGAATTCCGTGAGACAGGAGCGCTGCATTCACAACAGGATCCTTGTATGCTCCGGTGGTGGCAAACAGGCTTCGAAGAACGTTGAGCTCTTTAGTGAGAAAATCCACCTTGGATTGTAGGCGCGTATTCTCCTCTTGCAGCTCGTCAACTTTGTGTTGGGTCTCCACATACTTTTGCTTGCTCTTGAAGCGGCTTTTGCGGACCGCAATGTTGTTGCGTTCTCGTTTCTGCCGATACTCATCGCTGCCTTTCTCCACAGATTTCTTCGAAGAGGAGGCTCGGCGAGATTTCGGCGCCTTCAGTTGGGAAGCGATGGATGGCAGCCTGTGCGACTTTTGCTCAGGTTCTTTCGCCAGGGTAGTTGATTTATACGTCACAGCCGGTTTGGGGGAATTATCCTTGGAGTTTACTTTTACAATCTTAACAGGAGCGTAACCCTGCTCTACTTCTGGTAAATATGGCTCTACTTCTCTACCTTTGTTTTCCTTAGGGGCTAAATACTTGCTTAAATCTTCGGGACTGGTACTCAAGGTGGCAGGATCCAGGTAAGAGGCAAAGTCGATCGCGATGCCGTTCAGATACGTGCAACTCTCATCCAAATCCGAGGCAGAGCTCAAATCGACGTCTTCGAACAGCTCAGAGCAAGGTGAATTCGCTGCTGACCATTCGCCAGACTCGTACAGATCCAGAACGTCAATAGGAGTACATGATGATGTTGAGTAAACGCAAGATTCTGGCTCTTGCTTCAGGTCCAGTCCGTCAAAGATGGGGAGGGGGAAATCTAGTTCCTTTAAGGGAGGTATTTTGGCGACTTGTCCGGTAAAATTCTTAAAAAAATGGTCGGGTATTAAACCCTAACGTTTTCGACGGCGTTTCCGAATCGTTGCGGTTGGGAAGAGAACTAAAGAGGGCAGAAGGCACATTTTAGGGCGGCCTTGAACGACTCTCTACCAAATTTAGACATAATAATAATAGCGACTCTCTGATTGGTTCATACAACACAATTGTTGCCATTAGAAACCCGTTTCAGACAAGAATCCAATTTCATGCGGGGGAGGGGTGCCATGCATGTGATTATGATGTCAGCAATATTCTAAGGGTAACTTCTACAGTTTTGAAATCTGGAGCTGATTTCTATCATTTTGGCTGGTTTATTATTCTTTTCCGCTTCGATTCCAGTACATTGTCACAGTTTTGCATCGGATAAGATCGGCTTTTGTTTTGGACAATGCACGACACTGGGGGCGTTCCCTAGATCTGGAGACTACCAAACTGCTTTGGGGACAGCTGAGTCATGTGCTTTGCGAAAAAGGAAAAAGGAAAGGAACATCGAAATGCAGAGCACGTTTTATTTCGAAACCACCCTTCTCAGTCATTTCTAAAAAAACAAAAAATTTGCCGGAGAGTGGCACGCGCGAAGCTTGACCTTTCAATTATTTGACGCAACACGCAGCGGGAACGCATTATCAGGTTTCCTTTGTTCTACTTTTTCTCCAGACCTGATTAATTTGCGACCTTCAACGACTTACCTTGGCCCCTAGCGTAATCTAAGGAAGATTGCGTGACGGGCCGCATGACCTGCGATTAACACATGGGTCCACATGCAGCAAGGGAAAAATCGCCTGGTCATACTTGAGACAAATTTCTGAGATGTCCAAAATGTTGCCAACAATGTTTGTCTCAGAAGTTGTTGCAGATAATTAAAACGTTACAGTTTCGGGTCGCATTTGACGACAAAATTGTCTGTGACATCAACCTAAAGTAGACAAGCCTTTCAGTTTTGTCAGGTTTGTCACTGTATAGCGCGCGGTAAGGTAAGGTAAGGTGGGGTAAGGTGAGGTGGTAAGGTGAAGTGAGGTGTGATGAGTTAAGGTGAGGTGAGGTGAGTTAAGTTAAGGTGAGGTGAGGTGAGGTGAGGTAATGTAAGGTGACGTAAGGTTGCCAATCTCCCGAGCCAGAGGCTCATGACAAAAAAGCACGACTATTTACAATGACATTACTACTTACAATAACTATATTAAGACTAGAAAGTAAATTGCAGAACAGGTTGCCATAGTGATTTTAAAGGGGCGTCAATTAACTAAAAATCCGTTAGGAAATCGAGCAATTTTAGGTTTTTAGTGGACAAAAACCTTGCACCAGATTAATTTTAGGTATTTTACCGTCCTATTTACATTTTATTAAAGCTAAGATATTAAAGATAAAAATAATTGGCTGAAACAATTTCCCAGGCGGAACTCGAGAAAATGAATTTCAAAGTTCAGTGTCATTTCATCAGTTCTTCAGGCAAGTGTTTCACATGAATTTCAGAATTTGTTCATGTTTGACATTTGGTGTTGTTATAAATGATTTCCTTTGAGAAGACATTCAAATCAGTCGCACAAAATTGCATTACGATGTGAATAATCTTAGTACAAATATTTTTTACTCGTTACTCAAACCTCTGGTGGATTCCTTCTTGAAGTTTTTCGAACAGACGCACCTCAGTCACGGCGGTATCAGTTCTTTAATTAGGCACTATGTGAAAACGACAAGAACACGAGACTTATTCATGATGCGTACCAGTTATGAAAATATCAGTGTAGAAGGGATAACTCTGTTCAATTAAACCAATCCGAAAGGACTACTTTTTCTATCGAAATGCTATACAGAAGGGTAAGCGCTAGATCTCGCGGAGGCGGGGGGCTCTCTGCATAAAACTTTGTACAGTACATCCCCTGGAGTTGTATCAGACTCTGTTTTACAGTACGATCCGTAATGAGGATATCATAGGAGCCCTACAAAAGAAATTCGTCCTCATCACGCTTGGCAGGTAGGAGTACTCCCGTTAATATTTAAAATCAAGTAAAAAATTGCTCTGCCTTGCAATCTTAGAGTTGCGTCTGACTTCAGCGAGTAGCTACGGCAGCACATCCATCAATGAAACTTTCGAGCCTAATACAACTTGTTAATAAAAATATTCTGGACGTGAAACGGTGAGAGTAACCCACTATTTTTATTTATTTTATTGTTTGCTTATCAGAACAAACTTGCCCTAGTCATGTAGGTCCGCAATTTGTACATGTTTCTTGTGGAGGCGAATAAGTTATTGTACTGTTTATTATGTGGCTGAGAGAATTACTTCATTGTGATTGGCTGAGAACAGGTCAATTATCATTAATTCTTAATTGAGATTTTTATAGCACAGAATTGCAGTGTTACAAGTGAGTGTACAGAAGTCAGTGAATTTCAGTGGTATATTTTGTTTGTTCACAATGTTTTGTTTGTTCACTCAGGTCATAACAATAAACGTGTTTAGTGGTTGCTCTGAAAGAACAGCAAAATAAAACTACTTGGCGAGGAGGGGAAAAGTTGAAAGATATAGGTCTACTTTGAATGTGAATTAATATTCTAAGAATGTGCTTAACTTTATATTCTAAGAATGTGCATAACATTCTTGCTTAACATTTATAATAGATTTAAACCAAGTTTTGTCGATTTTTTTTCTCTCTCCGGAAACTGATACGAAGCTGAATAGAGAATAGCGAGGTCGACTTCTGTTCAATTTTATATTTTATCGGTGCTATGCCGATATTTTTTTCAGGATTTTTTTTCTTACATTGCGGAAGTGAGGCAGTTAGGGTTCTTCAGCGATTCGTCCGTCAGTCCGTAGGTGTCCTTTGTTGTTGGAAAGTGTCCCGTCCCGAGTTGTCAAGACAAATCTCTTGCAATTCGAGCGCGCGGTGGGCAATTCAAAGCCACGGAAATTCACACAAAATGGACAGAAAATGCAGCGATTGATTCCACTGTCCTCAAAATAGTGTGAAACGACTGAAACAATCGCTTCCTTTGGGGACCCCCGTTTCTCCTAGCGTGCTCCTGTTTGTTTTTAGTTCGAATTTTCTGATTGGCTACCCTCTTTGGTTGGATTATCTTGATCCATCCGTGATCCATCCGTGATCTCTACTTGATCCCATAACGTAAAATTTATCGCTAGTTTCTTGACTCTTGTTGTTTACTGAGTACATAGTTGAAAGAGGTAACGATTATTCAACCTTTTACTGAAAAGAGAAAGTGAGGTATTCCATTGATTTGTGGCCGAAATTGGCAGTGGAAGGGACTCCCTCCAGGCATACGCGTAGCTAGTTGGCGTTCTAGCGAAGCTGAATTCATACGTGTATAACAACCAATTTGAGTGACAAAATGCCTTCTTCGGCTTGTGAAGAGATCACTTTCTTTGTCAATGGTAGGAAGGTATGTCATGTTTTGTGAGCTTTTAATGGCACGTGTTGAGATTCATATTTTACGTTAAGCTGAATCTTTCACAGCTGACGTAGAAACCAAGATCTCTGTTATGTTACCACATTTTCTTGTTTCTTTGGAGGTTTTGGAACCAAAAGCACAACCTGAAATGACTTTGCTTGGATACCTGCGAAACCATCGTATCCTTTAGAAATATTTTAGACGACGCCACTACACTCATTTTCGACGCGGTCCTCGCAGCGTTGTGAAAGCTGATACTTGTATGAAATCTGAAATTTTAGCTCACACATTATATATTTTACATGGCTATCGATCTCTGCAGTTTTAAATGGTAGCTTTATTTAATAGATCAATACCTATAATCAGCAGCGAACGATTTTGTAAATAGTCGCAATTCTTGAGAAACAGAGATTTTACGATCGTCAATCATTTTGTGAACGCGGCTGTCTTGCGTCGAATAACATATTAACCTGGTTCTAATGAAAGATTAAGTTGTCACGCCAGAAACTAGGACGATTGAAGGCCTTTTAAAGTTGGCTCATCATCTTCTATTGTCAGGCATGTGCTTTTAAAATTATTTTACGTTTGGTCTTCTTTTATCTTCGTTGTTGCTAATATTCAGACCACCTGGTTTGCAAGTAAACCAACGCAAAAACGGGGAACTGGCTGGGGTACTGTACGTATTCGTGCCTAACGAGGCTGATAAACGTGACAAAACGTCAAGGCTTACAGTCAACCCCCCCCCCCCCTGCGGGGGGTACTTCTAGAAATATTGGGTAGGGGTGTGCGGCCTTCTCCCCAAAACCCTTACCCTATTCATGACCAAAATCTGTGATTTTCCCTACCCTACTTATGACCTGACCAAAAATTTGATACCCTATTTATGACCTGACTCTTAGATCATTAGGGGAAGGGCTTTTGATGCTGGCTTTATCTAGTCTGCGTAACAGGCATTAAACTGGGTAGAGGAAGGCATGGATGGGAGAAGGAGGGTGTGATGAAGAAGTAGCTTCTTCTAAAAAAAAAAAAAAATGAATTGACTAGAGCCAGCAAAAATTGATACCCTATTTATGACCAAAATGGCAGCAAAATGGCTAAAATCGATACCCTATATATGACCAAAATGGCTGAAAAACCATACCCTTTGGGGCCGCACATAGCTATATAGCTCATGTAAGAGAGTACCGCCCCCCCCAGGAGATAACCCAAGTCACCAGTTTTATTTCTTTTTTTGAATTTAAAGTGGCTCTAAACCCCATCAGTGTTCTGTATTTTAGAGATTGTTTATTGACTATAAAAAAATAGAATTATTTGCAAAAATAACTTATTAAAACCCATCTTGCAACATTTCTCCTTGCAATTTTTCTGTATCTTTCTCCCAAAGAATTTGAAAACAGGGAGGGAGGGAGGGTATGATCTCAGATTACCACCTTGTGATCATCTCATCATCACAGTTTAGCTTGAGTGTCTAAGTAATTAGGTTAAATAAAAGTTACATCTGCAACATTTGAGTTGATCCTTTGGATATATCAACCATTTAATGTTTTGCCAATAATTTACATTAATCTTTGAAAATTGTGGATTGCCCTTAAATTACCATTGTTCCTTAACAGTAATATTTCAGTGGGATTAACAGGCACCAAGCTTGGATGTAGTGAAGGAGGCTGTGGAGCATGCACTGTCATGATCTCTAAGTACGATCATGAAAAGAAGATGATCAAGTATCCTTCTAAAAGTTTAAATGTCAATTTTGCAATGAATGATTACAGGGACATTGCTACTTAATGAGTGAAGCCAGTTGCCTCAGTAAAAAAATTAAATTTATTTAGTATATGTATTACAAGGAATAAATCAATATACAACAAGTAGAGAGTTTTGTGACATTGTCTCAAAAAATAGGACTGAATGAATGGGGTGAATAAAGATTTTTGTTGTTGTAAGAATTTTTATATGGCTACAAATGTTGCAGTACGAAGGTTCTGTTTAACTGTCTACATTTCATGTTGGAATTGCATGTTTACTTCAATAACTGAATACATGTTTGAGTTGAATGTTGATAGACAATGTGAGTTTGATTGATTAATTAAATTTTTAATTTGAAAACAAAATTAAAATGTATGTATGTAAATGCATGTATGCATTTGCATAATTGAAAAGCCTAAATGACTATCCTCTACTTCTCTAAGTAGAGGATATGTCAGTTTTAAATTATTAATACAGTTGTTTTAATCTAATAATGTTATTTATTATAACCTGGTAGTTATCAAACATTTTAACTGGCTATCTGGGTTGTGGGGGCACAATATTAAATTTGCTAATTGGATTTTAAAATGCTTTGTACATGAATGTTCAAATAAGTTTTGCAAGTTGAAAGTTTAGTACATATATTGGAGTATAAGAGTTAAATTAGTCTACACGCAGTGATTGGTTTACAATTAGTATGTTCTATAACTTGATAGAAACACAGAACTAGCATAAGCTGTTGGCAAAATGGCAAAGGGAAGAGAATTTACATTTTGATGATCGAAATAAACAAGTTCTCTTTCTTCTTTGCATTGGGGTATTTTCTATAAGAAATAGAAAACTTGTTTTCTGTGTTTCTTTCGAGTTATAGAAAAACTCATGAAAGTTTGGGAGAACTCAAAAGAGGTTTTGGAAACACTCACCTCATGGCTCATGTTCCCACAGCATTTCTCATTCTCCCAAACTTTCACTTGTGTTGCTATTACTCAGTAGAAACACGGGACATGTTTTACATTATCTTATTAAATGTTAATTGGTGTGCGTGAATAAAAATTGACTGTCAATTGAATTTTGAACTGAACTATCCCGACAGCTAATATAAGGTTAACTGACTTGTTACTCTTCAATTACTGTATTTCCTTGAATAATAGCTGTCCCTCAAAAAGTTGCCCCCCTTTGACCAAAATATTTAAATAATCACCTCCCTTAAAAATCCTCCCCTCTTGCCATTTTCTCTTTCTTTTATCCCCTCCCTCTCAAGTTAAAAATTGACATCTTAGGGAACAAACGAGCTTTCATTTAATTGTTCACAATTGAATGGTTTTAAAAGCACAGTTGTTTCTATGGTAATTTTCATTTATTTCGCTTTTTCCTTTCTTGCTTGGGGCTCTTTATTTCTCAATTCGGATCTGTTCTTGTTCCTTGCTCGCAATAAATAAATTTCTGGAAAAAGAAGTCCATTTTCTAAATTTCTGACAACCTTGGCATCACCTTCATTGCTATCTTCCTCTTCCTGGAGTCTGATGAAGTAAAGGTATTCAGTAATGATTCAGGCTCTGATGCCGAGGATATTGACATTGAACATTGATTGCGGTAATCAACATAACAAATTTAAAACACATTAAAAAGCCCATGTTCTGTTTATATATATAAAAAAAACAAATTATTTATAATAGGGCACAACCTCCTGTGAGAAATATTTGAAATAATTGCCCCCCTCAAATGATCACCTTCTCTGAAACAATTGCTCCCTTTTGGTGTGAAAATAGAAATAATCGCCCCCAGCTATTATTTGAGGAAACACAGTACGTACATCTAATTGAAGCTTATGTTGAAACTTGACACAGGAAAGACATTTTTCTGCAAACGGTTGTTTGTTACCATTGTGTGCAGTTGATGGCATGGCT
>OMLO01002086.1_pt1 | contig 15866 bp, 7 predicted proteins | sample 1674811 | NCBI WGS metagenome assembly OMLO01 (sample SAMN06265003, study PRJEB25207) | coral metagenome | isolation source: Coral host | place: Mexico:La Bocana,Puerto Morelos, Mexico | collected 2008-11-13 | reverse complement strand
TAAAATCTTGCAATGAAATCAACCTTGCACACCATAAAATCGGCATGATCAGAGTATTTAGGAAAAATACACAATTTTTAATCGTGAATATAGTTTCGAGTGAAAAGCCAAAATACGCTGCAAACCCTGATGGTAGATGTATTCCAAATTCGGGTCATTTTGCTACCACACGAAGCTAAACCAGAATAAGGAAGAGTATAACAGATTGCACGACAGCGTCATTTGACTACAACTACCAACAAAGTAATTATCATTATTTAAATTGTAAAAAGTAACAATATTACCCTAATTAACATGAGAAACTAAAAAAAATGGCTCATAGTTGTGGTCAAGTGAGGCAATCATGCAAGTCGCCTGTTACGTTATTTTTAGGAAAGACTTGCTCATTCGCGTATTAGCACAATTTTTCTGTGCTCAGTAGCTTTAACAAACCAAATGATTAAAACCTAAGTGCTAAATGTCTTCTTACCTTCACATCTATTCGTCGGGTTGACCGCACATTGGCTTTTGGGTGCCCAGTGTCTATACACATCATCCTAGCCAGGTAATGAAGAAAAAACACTCGCACCCACTGTGGCATCTCCGTCTTCTTGTAGCAATTCAACGAGATGCAGTTAGCAAACAAGGCCGCACCAATCTGAAACATGGAAGCCAGCAAGATCTTTACAATAATAGGTGTGGCCTCTGACGTCACTGGAATGCTGTCGGAGACATTTAGGATGACAACAGACATGGCAAGGAACGATTCTATAACAAGAGTCACGCGTTCACCGAATTCTGGCGGTAACGCGAAAGTCAGCACAGAGAAAGCAGTGACAACCAGACAAGGAATGATGATATTGAAGAGGAAAAAGCCAGGAATGCGACGCATTCGGATGTAAAAGGTGATGTCAGGATAAGGTTCAGGGCAACAGCTAAGATAAGAAAGAAAGAAGAGAAATTAAGGAAAGAGGCCGATGAAGAAAGATCTTACTTCCAATCCTCAATCATTTAAATTATGTTTGAAAATAGTTTTGCATTTTCTCATTAAATTAAGAGGAGCCTTGAATTCCGCTAGAACTCACAACAACTCAGATCCCGGCTTTTACACTCGCGTCATGCTCAACCTCGTCCAGTGACCGTTCTGCCACCTATCATTCTCAGTAGAACTTTTAAGTCCCCTTAAGACTTCAGTTAACTTTAAGTAAAAAGTAAGAACCAACTCTTCCTTAAGACATGCCGCCATACAAGCAAGCAATAACCATTCACGTCATGAATTCGTCGCTCAAACAAAACGTTATCCGTTAGTCAACGTACCTTCAAGTTGCGTGTAGATTTGGAAAGTCATGTCCCTGGAAAGCTGTGTGTTTGTACCGTGAATGTTCCTGTAGGTAACATTTATTAACGTGCCTTGGTGCGGCGTACTGTATCTTCCTTGTTCACCAGTGAATACGTCGTGTTCGATATATTGTGATATTCCAGTCACGTTAATTATCATAACATGGTTTAAGGGTAACTTTTGAGGCAATTTGTTGATTCAAAGAAAAACCCTAGTTAAGTCACTACGAATTCAAAGTTGGTAGTCAGTGGGCAAATAGTAATTTCACAATAGTAATTTATACTATATATATTGAGGCTAGAACAGGAATCATTGAAATTAGCCTCGGGCTGGGAAAAGAGACCGCACTGAGTCAGAAAAAAGAGGCGAAATCAGATAAGAGCTAATGCAGATGCATGATAAGAGATAAAGCAGAATATGTTTTCCACATTTCCACTATATGTAACTCTCGTACAGCAGTCGATATTTATGGTTTTTGTACTACATTTTATACGGAGATTATAATAATTTACACCAAAAACTCAAGGAATGCTTTTTTCCCTGTTTCGTTCTATTTACATAAACAGCTAATAAATTTACAGGAAACCCATTTCAACAAAACCCATTAAACCAACAAAATAATTTTTAACTGATTGAATTATTAATGTTTCATTGAGAGCCAAACAAAAGCAGACCTTTTAGACACTCCTTTGAGTGCATTTGGACTAACAAGTTCATTAGCTTCAGATGCTTTAGACTTTTGGTGTGTAAACGTTTGAAACCACAAGTCTAAAAGATATGAGGCTAATGAACATGTTCGTCCAAATGCTCTCAGACAGACAGACATCCTCTTAACAATATCGCGAAGTGATATCTTCATTGATAGCAGGAGCTTCAAGGTTGGTAGTTCAGTTGTAAGTAATATCTGCATGTAGAACCGCTTGGAATGTCTCGTTTTAGCACACACTTCTTTCGCGCGTTTTAACTACACTAGCTTGCTTTACGAACTTACTCAGAGCCTTGTGCGTTTTTTTTTCTCGTTCTGAATGTCGTTTTCGATGTCGACAGTTACATATTGTCACTTTGGTCGAGGTGTAGGCTGACGATAAAATCGAAGTAAGATTTCTTTTGGCACACATCAATAATTGAACTTCTTTAAACCAAGATTTGCAAACTGTAGAGACGAACCTAAACTTTTTAAGCTTAATTCTCATGCACAGATTTATTTTTTTATGCAAGAAGACAAAATGAAACAGCGAAAAAAAGAGAATGAACGACCAAAATCTAGTTAACCTCCATCCTAGCATTCCTACTCTCGGCTTTGATTTAAAATGACAATTTGCAATTTAAAATTGTGGAGGTTAATCAGTAGATCAATACAATCCCAGACACCTGTTAAAGATGCCAGAAAATTTAGATGCATTACCAAAGATAATAAGTTTAAATTTTCATAGTTTTGGACATTTCTTTAAACTTCATGCACGAAACGAAACTTTTTAAGCTTAATTCACATGTACAGGTTTAATTTTGTATGCCAAGAAGACAAATGAAACAGCGAAAAAAAGAGATGAACGACCAAAATCTAGTTAAATTCCATCCTAGCATTTAGTTCTGTTCTCGGCTTTGGTTTAAAATAGACAATTTGCAATTTTAAATTGTGGAGGCTTCTCAGTACATCAATACAATCCCAGACACCTGTTAAAGATGCCAGAAAATTTAGATGCATTACCAAAGGTAATAAGTTTAAATTTTCATAGTTTTGGGCATTTTTTTAAACTTCATTGGCAGCATATTCGGTTCCTCTAGGGTAAGTTAACTGTTGTTTTGAAATGGACACTGTGCCATCCCCAGGTAGCTACAGGCGAAATTGCTTTCACATTAAATGTCGTGTTTAAAGTAGACATGAATCCCGCATTGTGTAGAAAATCAAAATCGCTACCAAATTAATTTGCACTATTTGTCGACTCGACAGTTTATAGAATAATTTTTGATATAAAATCGTTCGTTTTCCAATACTCTACAAATTAATCTACAGCAAAAAGTATTAAAGATAGGTAGGAGACCATAAAGAAAAGAGAAAAAGGTTAAAGGTTTAATCATGGGTTTTCTTATCATTCTACTGCAATGCCACTATAGATCTGCATTTGTTTGATATTAGTTTTATTTTTTCTGGTTGAACATGCGCCAACAATATACGCAATTTATTATTTTCACGCCAATTCCAAAATTACATCGTTTCAATTCTACCTCTTTTCTTTTGCTTTTGATGAATAAGGTCAACTGTACTTTATTTTCTGTCTGACCGCTGCCTCTGCCCAAGTAATTTCAAGTTTGGGGGGAAAAGCTTAAGAGCTCAGCATTTACATCTAGAAAAATACATAATTATCAGTTTTGGCATACACTCCAACGACAATGCATGACAATCACAGTCCTAGACTTGATTAAGATTCTTTTCCTTGAGCTTAAGGAAAAATGTTTGGCATTAGGTAATTTACACACCATGAAATGTTAACTCCAATTTTAATAACTCCCACAGTCCTCTCGCATTACCCTAAAAGTAACGAGGTCTACTCTGATCCCATTACGTTTGTGGACGCTAGTACCCAGTTCTGTAGTAATTATGCCATCCTTTCACAATATATTGCTTCACGTGAGCAGTTAATTTTACAGTCGTAACTCAGTTGTTTTAAGCTCCTTGAATTTCCTTTATTAATCGGAAATCATTTTAATCTGTGTGCACTGTTTTCACGTGCTCCCGAGACAGTTCTCTCAAATATCAATATCCCCGAGGCGTTACAAGAGTAAGTTGTAGTGATCAGGCACTTGAGCAAATATTGCACACGAAGAACAGACAAACGCTATTGAAAATGCCAACAGAAACAGGCGATCTACCACGCGCGAAACGAAGATCCAAAAGTTACGATTTGCGACATGTTCGTCGCGTACCATTTCACAATGTGCTAGCTCCAGGAGTCCATCAGCCATCTTCGAGGTACTGTCCTGACTGGCTCGTTGTATGTCTGCGTGATGTGTCGGTGAAGATAAGGAATTGCCACCTGGGGACCCGAGAGGTTTTGTGCCAGAGAGCTTTCTGGACTCGAGAAGTATCAGATCTGCTGATCGACCAGGCACTCGAATGGGCTGTCTTTCTATTCTTTCCCTAGGTTGACCCGAGTTAATACACAGAATTCTTGCCAAATAGTGAAGAAATACCACTCTGACCCACTGAGGCATCTCGTACTTTTTGTAGAGACTAAGTGAAATACAGTTTGCGACTAGGGCAGCTCCAATTTGGCACATGGAAATGAGCAAGAACTTCGTGAGAAGAGGGGAATTGTCCGACGTAACAGGAACGCTGTCAGACACCATTAAAATAACGAACGACAGAGCTAGAAAGGATTCGATTACCAGAGTCACTCGTTCACCGATCTCCGGCGGCAGAACAAATGTCAGTACCGCTAGGGATGTTATAACCAAGCATGGAATGATGATATTGTAGAGGAAAAATCCTGGTTTTCGACGAAGATGAAGGGTGAATGTGACATCTGGATACGGCTCCGGGCAGCAGCTGTATGTAATAGAACACAGAATTACAAGCCAGTAGAGTGGCGGTGCCATGTGCAACGTGCTTGAAGGACTCGCATGCACTGTCAGACTGACTCATATTATTAATTAACTCATAATATCAGCTTTCAAGCTCATTTAAAACTAAAGGTTTCTGATGCATGTTGGTTCATGTGCACGTGCTAGTGTCAACCCCAGGGGAAATTTGCTACAGAAATTTATAAAATTTACTTTTATAAACGATTCTGACGTTGAGAAAACGCATTTCCCTCTCTCTCAAAGACAGGGAGGAAAAACGAGTGGCTGAAAGAGCGATTACTTAAGTACAATACATGCAGTTCCACAATAAATGGAAACACTTTTAGAATGAAATAAAAATTAATTAAAATAAAAAATAAAACAGAAAGTCAGCCATTTGCAGTAAGCTCAAGTAATTGTGTTCCATCGAATTTCGTCATTAGTTGTAGTTGTCTTGTCATACACTGTAAGTACAGAATCACGTCTTGAGATGAATCAGGTTCCTCATTCATAGTTTACATTTGTGAGCATGACTGCAGAGTTAAGTCATGCGATGCTATTTTTGCGTGAAGATATGACTTACGCTCATTGTAAGGAAAATACTTCCCTTTTATGAGGGTTTCTTTCCTTGGAAAGCAATTTTACAGGTTACGGAGAATTTCAACCTTCTGTTTTTTGTCCACAGTTTTTCGAGTAAAGTGCTCTAAATGGAGTTCTGAGGAAATCACGTGATGTTCCTAAAAGATCATTTAGTTCTAGGAAGCTCCAAGACATTGACTTTACTCGCATTCGTTTTTGTGAAGAACACCATGCATTCAACATTATGTTTATATCAACAAAGTAATCAGTGCATGATTATTCCACTGATCAAATGATCTTCCATGGCCAATGAAATCGTTTTCTGATTCGACAGAAATTATTCTGACATTTCCCCAATCGACTGAAGGGTAACATTACCTGTATTTTGCGACGTTTCTCTTAGCCTTTGCCGAGATGAGTTCAAACTCGGAGCTCTTCATGTAGAAATTAAGGTCTGCGGAGTCTCGCATTTGCACAATGTTTACTTCCAGTCCGTGGTAAGTCCAGGAACCGAACTTGAGTTCACACATTTGGTCATCAAATGGGAAATACGTAATGTCTATATTGCAACCGCTTCGAAGGATAGTGGGCGCGAACCAGGAGCAACCTCCATCAGAAGTCAAGATGACTTTGGTTTTGAACAGATATAGAGTTCCACTTGGTAGCAACTCTTCCGCGCTGACAAAAAAAAAAACGATTCACAAATATTCTCAGAGATGCTTGTCATGAGTATTCTTTTGTCTGGTATTTTCTTTTCAGAGTTTTCTAGAATGTACATAATTTCCGAGTTTATCGATTGGGGGAGGAGTGTAAGAGGCAATATTAAAAAGCTTGGAGTATTTTAAGTAATACGGAAAGAAATTGGTTTTCAAATATGCCGCAGAAGATCAACATTTCGAGTTTTTCCTCTAAAGACAATATATACCTTGTAGCTGGTGCACAGGTCATATGATAATTGGATAAAACAGACTGCATTATGCAACCTTAATGGGATTTTGTTCATTGAAAAAAGTGGAAAACCAAAATCAACCGTTTTTCTGGCACATTCTATTTTTTTTCAAAGTTGAGATTGGCCTGTGTTTTGGTTCCTTCTGTTAATCATTTTGGTTCTTCGTGTTATAGAGACGAAGAAGAAATTGGTCAGATGAATTGGAATCTAATTTCTCTCACTATCTTTTCCCCTTGTCCTAACAAATTTGTGAGGTACCCATTTATATACTCTTGGATTGAAAGGTCACCATGTTGTTGTTTTATGGCTCGATAACATGCCTTAAGAGGAATACTTGTCGGATCTCTTAATGACTTATCCAAATACCTGCAACGCACTAACAATTAACAAACCGCATGGGTAATATGTCTTGTCTGTAATTCTATCAATTTATAATGCGAGTAATACCCTGCGAGCAGAGTCACTTCGATCTTTTCTAGAAATAACTGCGGGGTTTCTACCATACTCAGATGCATATATTCCACTTTAGGAGATGATAGTTCCAACTCTTTTCCATCTAAAAAAAAGATCGAAACGACTTTGCTCGTAAGGAACAAGAAGTGCTATTGCAAGAACACTAGAAAATGTTTTTATTTCTTTAAAAGCCACTGCGAGGCAAAGAAACTCGTTTAGTGGTGGTAAATGTTATCAAGTGGACTGTGCTTACTTGTTGTGGAGAACGATGTCAGGAAGCCAGACTAATTTGGGACTGACGTTGATTGTTTTAATTCCGCCATACTCAGACGAATTCCACCTCAGGAGATGATTGTGCCATTTCTAGTCAAAATTGAAAACATTGCAAAAAAAAAATAAAGGCGTTCAACTTGCCATACTTTGGATTTGGACACACAGCCTGAAAGTAGGTAAAGATGCTGCGAAAGTTCATTTGCTCAAGTAAGATTGTCAGAAGGACGTTATGTTAATGTTAACGGAAAATGCAATTTTCTCTGGTTGAAGCACACGATACATACAAGGGGATGCATTCTGTATGCGAATGTCCTAGAGCTGCACTAAACCAAGCGGACAACGTTTATGAAACGTATATTTTTTGAAGTAGGAATTTTGCAGATATGAAACATAAAAAATGCCAGCGATGTTGAAAACTCAAGCAATTGAATTAGACCTTTTGTTCAGGAATTCGTATTATGCCTATCTTACTCACCATTCTCACCCAGATATTGCTCACTAGAACTTGATCTTTTTCAATCTGTTATAGTAAGTGATAAATATTAAATGACAAGCCAACCTCAAAATAGTCTATAAGTAAGTTATATGTAAGTATATATAGGCACTTCATGTTCCAATCTACTGAATCTGATTACCACTCGACGACGATGAACTCTGGTGACGTGTTCAAACCGTTCACAGTAACTAACTGAGCAATAGCTTAAAAGCATGGAGAACGGACTCGATTACTGATTTGTCATCTTTGTCTATCGACTAAGGCAGATACATTATTTAAATAAGAATACTGTCCAGAGCTTATAAATCTGTTTGAAATGTCTTCAGTCCTTAAAAAGGTTTAGTGAACAAATTATTTACCAAGTCAACAATCTGCGTGTAGGCAATTCCAAATTTAACTTCAATCGGCAAATCTTTATCCTGTGCGGGGCGTACATTTTTGTTGTAACCTTTATTGAATAGATCGTACACCAGTCGCGCTTCGTCGTCATCTTTTTCTAAACCAGGAGATGATGAAAAGTTGAATGTAAGCCACAAAATCGTGATCTTTAAACTTATTCAGACCGCACTATTTTTACTATCTTCTGCGATCGAGAAAGGCCGTCACACCACTTCCGGAGCTTCAAGAGCAATCAGTAATAAAATCTTAGAGGGTATCTGGTGTTCTGCCGGTGTGAATATGGTTAGTAATGGTATTAGGACTGGGTGGAGTCTGGGTGAACTCGGTCTGTAATCATTTAAGTGATGACAAATTGGACGACACAGTCTTATTATCATTTAATCATAGAAATTGCAATTTCCGAGAAAAAAAGAGTAGCCAAGTTATGAAAGCAAAGGAAAATTTGAGTTAAAAGACTGAAGGAGGAGGAGTAAATTATTTAATGTCGCTGTGAAATTGAGATTGGTTGATATAAACTACCGACAACTTTGAATGTGATTGGCTTATTGAACTATCCGGTAGCAAACTTCCCCATAACAACTTGGCAAGTGAGTTAGTGGAAAATGGGAGTTTTTTTTCAGCCAATCACGATCGACGAAATTGTAATTTTTATGATCAAGCACAAAAAGAACTTCCATCGGTCCCTAAAGGTCAAACAAATCAAAAGCACAGGAAATCCACTGCAGATAGCAGAGTTACAGAGAAACTTTCATATGGGACTTGTCATAGTCACTTTGAAAAACGTGCCTCTATTACTCATCGGACAAATATATTCTTCTCTGACACTATAACATGTCGTGGTCAAGATCAAAATGAAGGTTAACATTTTACGTCATACTAGTGTTAGTTTTCTATATTCGTCTATCTTTGAGTTACGGAATAGAGCTTTCTTTATTTCCCATTACTTACCATAGCTGTCATCGAGAGGAGATTCATATACACTACCATTTAACGCCTCTTGTGATAGTCCTTTGCCTGTTTTGAAAAGAAAACAATCTCGAATTTCTGACTAACAAGAAAAGAAACAACAGTTAAGGTTAACTCGATGATACCAAGGACTGTACCAGTTACTTACCACTGTTGTCAGCGGAGGATTCGTGCACACTTGCGTTTGACGCTTCACCCTGCGGCAGGGATCCATATTCGCTGCCGTTTAATACTTCCTGAGACAATCCGATTCCTGTCATATCAAGTAAAATTGTGTTACTAGATTATACCCCAACCTATTAGTTGTTTAGGGTCAGCTTTATGATACGGCCTGTGCAGTTCGTTTGTAGAAAGAGAATCATTTTGCCTTTACGTTGAAAATTTTAATGGTATCTACCGTTTCACTTTGTCTGAAGTAGGACTCGATAAGAAGTCTATAATCGAGTTGACAATTTTCTATTTAATAAGTGAGTGGCTCTGTTGATGCTGAGTTTGATAAAGGACTATGTTTGGTTAAAGATCGATGCAATTTGACAGCCTTTTTTGCAGTTTGAACCTCCGTTCCCTTGGGAGCTCTACCACGTTATAATTCCAGTTAAGGAGTTTCACAGCAAAGAAGTTCTGAGAAGGTCAGTTTCTTTCGCGAACTAACTGATTAAAGAACAACTTGCACAAGAGATACTAAACATCGCCTCAGAGGTTTCCTGTATAAACTCGCCAAGTTTGTTGAAATGCCTAAAAAATATTTCTGTCATGTATAAGCTCTTTACGAACAAAGTTTCATCCACATCGTGTTACTGTACCATAACACATTAAATCGACGAGGTAATGAAAGAAAAATGGTAATTTTTTGTTTTCAATTTCTCTCAAGGATTGAAAATGTTCTGTAATGATCATTTTCAATCTATTCTTTGGTGTCTAGAATTTTATCAATATTCTTGCATTATTCAGCAAAACGATCAAAACCTGTGATGCAATTGCCTAGCTAGCCTAGGTCTTTGTCATGGCAAGACCGTCTATAGAATGCCATTTGAAAGAAAGTTACACATGATTGAAGCTTAAGTGTTATGTCTGAGCAAAAGATTATCAAGGAAAGATTACCTTGATAATCTCTTGGTCTAAACCAATCTTTAAACGAACCACGACGTTCCTGGTAAATAGCGATGATTAATTCAGCCATTCGGAAGCAATGTTCATGCGATCTTTTCAATAATGAGCAATAATTGAGTTCCCGCCGCTGGACTGAGTAGATTAATAATTTAAGACTAAAAATTTGCGAAAGAAAATACTTGTAAATTTCAGGAAAAAAATGTAAATTTTATAGAAAGTGCTTTATTGTTTTGTTTTTTTTCAACTTTTCAAAGTTTCTTCTAATTTTTTTTTCTAATTGTTATCGTAAACGTTAGAACAGAAGACGAAACGTGGTTTAATTTTACTGAAGAAAGACGTAGGCGACAAATAATCAGCTATAATCGTACGAATGGTTCTTCTATAAAACGATTTGATAAGAAGTTTTTTCCACGATAAGGAGACTGACTAATTCCACTTTGCGGTGAACAATAATTATTGCGTAGATAGCTTCCTGAAATGGAATTTTGACAACAGCGATATTCGTTAGCTGAAATAGAACCCTGCGGCAAGCAGATAAATGTAGGAAATTCCCACAAAATACTAAATTTGGAAATAGTAGAATAACTTTACATGTTGAAGTTACGAATTTTATCTGTTTAATGCAAAATATTTTACCAATACTTTTTCTGATAATGGCATGGGGATCTCAAGTTTTGTTTGTTCATCAATTAACCGAATTCCACTCCTGTGTCCACGAATTAATCATTTATAATGTCAATAGTCTGAAGATGTAAAAATATGGTCCGATATGTTATGTCCACGCAGTAAATCGCAAATGCTTTTACTCTGAATTATTTCAGGTTTTGTCTACCAACCAGATTGAGCCACAGTCTTAGTTTAATTAACGTAGTTACGTCGTTGCATTCACATTAAAATATACAAAATAGTTGGAGAAATTAAATACGCATACTTTATGTTTATTTTACTCCATGTTGTCTTTCACCACAAAATGTTTCTGTCAAAATAGAGATACGGAGAAAGTTCTTTAAAGACTTAAAATCAGATCCTAGTTCATCGAAAAAAAACGATTTATTTTTTTATAGCCTTTAAAATTTAAAACGAAATGCCACCTGAAGAAAAAATGTGTTTAAAATGGATTTAATTAAATCCTTAAATCGTTTTTAGACGAAGTGCTCTAAAGTAAATCATAATGAATTTTATTCCAACGTGTGTAGACTTTGAAAAACACAACAGACAAGGAAAAGATAAGCTTGGTTTCCCTTGGCATTACGTTATAAACCTCAATAAAAACATTTTATCAAATTTGCATACATGCGGTGGTGAGTTCATCTCGTTTTCTCATGAACTGCGTATAGCGATGTTAAATAATGAAAAAAAGAGAAAGAAAATCAGTCATTGAGGTTCGCAATATTTTGGCATCACCTTTCCTCCTGTTACTGAGCAGAAACCAAAATAAATTTGCCAGTAAGCCCAGCCACTGTAGCTGGGTGATCCAATGTCAATTTTTTTTTGAATCAGTGGAGATAATCCATTAGGAAAAGAAAGGTGCCGAGGAATCACTTACCACAAAGTGCATTTTATAGTTGTACCTCAACGTTAAAACCTTACCTGGAATGAGCAGAACTACGTAAAGGATATTGAATGTATCTTGGATCGCCATGGCTCTTGAATTCGAGAACTGTTTGCCCTGTGAAAAGGATTGAAACGTCCTTGGGCAGGTGAAGCAGTGACAATATGATGTTGGGATTGGACCAAGTTTAGCTTGATTCCATCTATAAAACCAAAAATTGTGAATTATTAATAACAGCCAGCTTTCTTTTCTTTATCATGCCTCACTCCCGGTTGTAATGTTAATCAAGTGTTGTTTTTATAATCTAAACCTACTGTCCAATATACGAGTCAAACAGGTCAGTTAAAAATTGCTTTTCCTATTTACGTATAGAAAACTGTATCACTAATTTGTTAATCTTCCACAGATTGAAAATAATTTATGTTTCCAATTTAGACTTATTGGAGAAAGAAGATTTAATACAATATGGAACAGCCTTTGTGTTCACTCCATTTTCATGTCTTAAGATGAAAGAACCTCTAATGTTTACGTCAAGCTGCGCTGCTGAATGAAACCAATTGCAATGTTTACCTTTACGTTTGAATGTATTATGTTAGCTTTTCAGTGCTGAAAAGAAAAACAAATATCTTTCTTAGTGTGAATTATTCAGATGAAAATCGACTCCGCTCGAGTTATGCTAACAAATTACAGGAAGAAAAATTGTGATTAGATCTTAGCTTGCGTTAGTGAGATAATTTCCCTTTCCGATTGGCTAAAAAAACTATGTTCGTGTATGTTATAATTCGTGTTTCTCTGGTGTGGCAAAAAAGGAAAACAAAACAACGTATTCGGTTCTAAGTTATGCATCAGAAACACACTTGTGGTGCCATGCGCATGCAATCAAACACGTACTGGAACAACATGGCAAAGTATTCAAACATTATTGTTGTTATCATTATTGTCTCCGTAATAACTTTCAACGCAGGTTTCTTTTTTATAATGTATAAAAAAGGAAGAAGAAGTCGTGTCATTTCGTTCGAATTTGCTGTAAGCTAGTTATGTGTATCGTTAGTTTTGTGGCAAGTCTGGTGATCAACAAAGCGCAGAAATCAAGTTTTTCTTCTTTCTTTGCATGTCGGATTACGATTGGCCAAATGCCGAAAGAAACGCCTTCAATAGCAGATATAATGATTTTTTAACCGTTGAAATCTTCTTCTGATCTAAAACTCAAAATTGGTTTTAGAACCATCGTAGCTAGGTTACCACAAGTAAGAAAAATTGATTCATGTCACTTTCATCAATAAATTGATCTTGTAGGTTTGTTTGGGTTTTCGCTAATTTGCTCATCAACTAATTAAAGGAAAAGTTGAACTTTGAATCTCACGGCTTTCAATATTTAAGGAAAGTGGGTTTATATAACAAAAATATTTAAAGAATTTCTCTCATTCTTTTACACTGTTGATAGTAACGGTGACAACTGTTTTTATTATTGATAATCGAAATTGATAATCGTTGATTGTAATCGTTGCTCAACTTTTAACTTACTTCTCATTTGAGGAATCGTTGTTAAACATCGATAATTTTGTAACAAGGACAGCAGTTCATTCAAACTGATTGTTCAAAAGTACGAAGGGTGTGGCACGAAGTCATCGTAATCACGAGTTTGAATTAATTCTACAGGGGGCATCAACGCATGAATCGTTTATGCTCATTTCATTAAATATTCGATAAATATTCAGAACCAGACACTTTGTATTAAATCGTAACTGAATGACAAAAAAAATCATCGTTTCAAAGAAAACAAAACGACGAATAGTTTTATAGTTATGTATTTTTCAATAAAAAGGAAGACAGAACTGTTGCTTTCAGACTGAAACTCGTGACCGAGTGCATCGAAGTGAGCAAAAAGGAATTCTGGTTGACGAAATTAACACTATGACAAATTTTATCTCTCTAGCTGATCACAAACGCGAATGTTAAAGCGAAGTGCATTCATCAGATTTACATTTGTTTCAAGTGAATGATTAAGATGTGAAACAACGCGTAAACTATAAACAGTTTAAAAAATAAGCGGTGGGTTTACACAGGAAATTCTTAATAGTAACGTTAATTATGATGTTTTGTGATAATTTACTCAAAGGGTGCCGACTCGTTGTTGGTGTGAAACGTTTGGCCTTTGTGATCGCCTTAGTACCTAGTCTCAAAGTCGAAATTTGAACTATATAGAAAAATATGTCGAAAAGTCATGTTCATAATAAATGACAGCATCTAAAACTTATATCTTCATTGCATGAGTCCAAAAAGACCATGTTACAAAAACAGACATTTAGGCACAATACTTTGATCCTTTTGTTGAATCTCTCATTAGCAGGTATACGGCAAATCCATCCGTTCAATCACTTCATTTCTGTTTTAAAGGTGTTTTAACAAAACACTTCACCTTTGGCACCGAAACGTCTGACAGAAGCGTGGCAAGAACGGTGGGTCTGTTTGACGCTTAAATTCCAAGATCTCTATGTTGTTGTCCTCTTTTGAAGAACGTTTCAAAGGAAGAACTTCATCAATCTGGTAATTCAGGTATCTTATTGACTACAGAAAACACTTTTTAAGTCAAGCGTATAACAATTCTATGCCATCGTTTCACTTGTTTATGCGAAAGATTCCTTATGCATTCAAGAGGCCTGGATAAACGTTATGCTCTTTGGTATTAACTGCTTGCACCCTGACTGACCGACTAAGACTTCGGACGATAAGTCGATTAAGTTTACCATTTGGCTGCCAGCAACGGAGAAATCAAAGGTAAATTTGATGTATTTGCCTGACAGTTCCAATGTCGTCCATAATTTCCTCGATTTAAAGTCTGCGTAATGAACCGCACTCAAACTGTAAGAGAATTTTTCCGACAGCTAAAAGAAAAAAATAACTACGAGAAAAGACATTTTCCGGCACCGATCATGCGCAGTGGAGGGCTTAGTGTGAACAATTGTATCAAATTAAGAATGTCAGTTCCAAAGTTGCTATGAATTATTTCTAGACCTAGTAACGTCTCGTTTACTAAATAACAACTTTCAGTGGCAGAAGAAATTAAAAATCTCAGAGCATCAACAGATTATTTTATCCTTTTTTTTTGAAATCGTGACACCAGGGCAAGGCATTAATCAATAAACATTTCTCGTGGTTTTTAATCTATGCCGCGCATTTTTCTTCTTTATTGTAACCAAAAATACCTTTTCTTAAGTCACAGTGTCTGATTTGTATTTTACTTCTTACCCTTTTTTCTTAAATTCATAGAATACAAGGACTAGCTGTTTAATCGTTAATATAAGCGTTTTCTTGAAATTAATGCCGACTTGTGGTTAAACGTTCTGGAAACGTCTTCCTGACAGATTTTGAATATCTTGTATAAACGTTTGAATCGCATACAGTCGAGAGACCATGACCGTGGTCTCTTGATGCAGTAGATTAAATTAAAGAGAAAGTTTTTGTGGTGGCTTGTACCGAGCTGCTGCAAGAGGTCGGACATCATAGGAAAATTAATCTTTAAATGATATAAATTAATTAGATAAACAGAGACGGAGTTAGGAATTAACTTTCATTTCCATTGACGACTCGGCGTCTGTAGATTGTCTACATAGTTAAGGCTTTTCCGATTGTCTAAATTTGATGTAATAAATGTTCCTGTGACTCCATATTGGCGTGCACGTAAGACTCTTCGTACTGTTTTCTCGGGCGCGGCCTAAAGATTTTTAAAACACTGTTGTGATATTGTGTATCCAGAAAGAAAATTGGGAAATTCTTGTCTTCCAAGGAATCGAAAAAGGACACTAAGTATTACAGTTTGTTTAAAAGTCTGTCGTCTTTAAATTCAAAAGTTTTCGTTTACTCTCCGTCTATGTGTAAAGTAAAAAGTAAACATTCCTCTTGTCTCATCAGGGACGACCACGACTGACTGATTTTGGGGGAAAAGAGAAATAGATGTACATATTACAAGAGAAATAGAAACAAAATGCACAACAAAACTAAACGAATAAATAATGGCTTTCCTAGTTTTCGGATTTTGAAAGACAACTGAAATCGTTCACAAGTAAAAAACTTGATTAGCCGTTTTCCTTTGGAAAAGAACATAGCCAATTTAATGCTACGTACCTGAAGACCATGTTTTTTTGGCGCTGCATTTGATTTGCCCATTCCTTTGAAATAATGTTTTAAGTAAAATTGTAATAGTTTAAGT
>OMLO01002085.1_pt1 | contig 15873 bp, 11 predicted proteins | sample 1674811 | NCBI WGS metagenome assembly OMLO01 (sample SAMN06265003, study PRJEB25207) | coral metagenome | isolation source: Coral host | place: Mexico:La Bocana,Puerto Morelos, Mexico | collected 2008-11-13 | reverse complement strand
CGCTTAACGGAGTCTGTAAACAAAACACCTTCAGGAATGTTAAGCGAGACAAGCGCTGTCGTGAAAACACAACCAATAATACACTGATTATAGGTTGACCGGGGCACGGCTTTCAACGTTTTCAAATTGAGGAGCTATTGATAAAAAGTGTCGGAAAATAATTCTGGAATCACTTAAATATGAAAAAGCGGACATTTTGATAGACCTGGCATTTGCAGTTCATGTATTTGGGTTTTAGCATTGATTTTTGTCTATAGCTCGATCAGAAACTGCAGCCCATATGCTAATGAACAAAAAAAAATTATTATTGAAAACAGCTAGTTCACTATCATTTCGCCCTTCAAATTGACCTCTTTGCAAGTTTTTTTTTCTTTTTTTCCTTTTTCGCATCGGGCTCTTTAGGTTGTAAAACAATCAAAATTTAGGAAACGTCACAGAACAAATATTTTAACCCGCGATAATGAACAAATTTCCATCCAAAATTAAAGCTGTAATCTGCAACAAATGGAAAGCTTTTTATGCTCACTAACACTACCGAAGCAGATGACTTGTAACATAATCGACAACGAATCTATATTTCATTGTCCAAAACATCCTTTTTTGTTTAGTCTGTGTGATGTCCTTACCAGTAATCTTACCAAACTACTCAGCAGAACTTACGTACCAATATTTCAACAAACCACAAATTGAAAATAACCATCTATAGCCGCATTTTTATTTTCCGACTATTGTTTTCGAAAACGATAGAAAATGGGTTTTTAAACCTTTTTCATACATTTGCAAATCGATCGCTATCATCTCGTAATAAATATTCCATTTTGCAACTTTTAGTTATTAAACCTGGCACAGCAAGTACAACCGACAAAGGTCTTACGTGAACCATATTGATAGATGCCTAGAGTCACTGTTGTTATTTGCACAACAGTTTTAGTCAATCCTTAACTGCATTAAACCGGATGAAGCACTTCGTTCGTCAAAGGATCGGCAGGTGTTATTGATGTAACAGCAAATTAGAAATGCACGCAACTGAGTAAGAACCGAGAAACAGTTTTTAAAAATTACAATAAGCTGTTTTATTATTGTGTATTCCCCTTAATCAAGCGGTCTGTGACCACTAAAAATGTGCTTTCAGGGCACTATTCCACTCCATCTTTGTTGGCAGCAAGGCCTTCCTTTGTCTATTTTGAATTTTGTGACAGTTTTTACGAAATTCGTTTCCATTTCAAAAGAAGTTGCAGGTGATATGTATTGAGTAAATGGGTCAGTGAGCGTCAACTACAGCTTTTTTATTAAGTAGTAATGTAGACTTTTCTTTCTTTTTTATTGCGAGTCTGGAAAGATAGGAAACTTGTATTTGCTGGAAAGTTTTGTTTTGAAGGAAACGAAGAAGGGTTTTTAGTTTTATGCATAACAGAAATTTCGAAGAAAGGATATGCAATTTTCCAAGACAGTTGAAGCACTTTGAAATTTTGCCAATTCTTAGGTGAATAAACAAAATGAAACACTTAACGGGTTTCATCCGACCTAAAGCAATGAAACCAGCATAAGGATAATTTCATAACAGTTAAGTACTTTGAAAAACTGTATGTCAATTTCGGAAATGACACCCTGAAAGATGATAAATATGTCGTCTGTTTTGATGTGTACGAAAAGCTCTATACTAAATGTTCTTATTGGGAGTTCCTGCCCGCATTTAATTGACGCAGAAATGTAAGCTTCTTGAAGACTTTCGCAACGATATAATTGCAATATGGTCTTGAAACATCTAACTACTGCTAATAACATATCTGTTTTAGAAAAAAATTGTCTTACAATTTGTCGATTCATATGTGATGTATTCATGCCCGCATTGAATGAACTTACCCAGCTTCAAGTGTTTTAGGAAGGATCGCCAAAATGATCAAATAACAAGAAAATTGGACTTCGAGCATTTTTGGCATCAGATGCTATTCCAAACGGACCACCAAAGCATTCGTAAATGCAAATATGAAGAACATTTTCTCTGCATGTTTCTATGCACTTGGTTGTTTTGTCAATTTCTATTGGCTGATTTGCTGCCAGTATATTGATTATGTAATTTCTGTTAGTTAATAAAACCGCACTTGCGTCCACAAATATACTGATTTGCATAAAAGCGAGTTTCTCATATTAGCTATCGACGGTTCAAAGACGATTCGAGTTCTGTGTAAATCGTACCGAGATAGAGGGCCGTCGCGTCTACGGCTTTAGTTTTCTCCTTAGTCACTTCAAAACATTTATTATTTAAAAGCAATTATTCTCCCTGCCGAACAAATACGCCAACTAAGCACAATAATATTGATCTGGAGTAAAAGACACAATAATTCAGCTTCATGTTCCTAAAATTCTGTGGCTGCATGCATTGTTAAGTAGTTTATACTTACAACAACAAAAAGAACAATAAAAACAACGGCAACAGAGAAAAACAAAACAAAACATTAACTAGCTGCGCTGTCTTATTTACTTAATTTCGCCGTAGCACAGTGTGTGCTTACGCTGCATTCATAATTGGAAGCAACCGTTAAAACCCTTTCTTGATTACCAACTTCCGTGCGGGAAGGAAGCGCCGGGGAGGAACGTGACCGGATCCGAGAGAAAAATCCGCAAATTGAACCTTACATAAACCTTCAAAAGGAATTAATTAATCATTTTTCTGTCGTCAATAGCGCGCTGTCGTATAGTATCTTCAGTGTCGACGTCTCGGAACGGCTTTGGATACTTTTTTTTTTTTATAAGAAATGCTTGTCGTACTTTGGCTCGATAAAAAAGTGCTTGGATCGCTGAGAACACTGTTGAGAACTCAGACGAGACTGGAATGCATCACAACACCTGGACTAAGAAGAATTGTATTTTTGAATAACGGGCGTCTAAATTTGAATAAGAATACTTTATACATCCTAAGCCTGGTCTTGATGTTTCCAGACACAGGATTTTTCATATGAATGTGAGGCTGTGTGTTCGGATATAAAAGAGACTCTATTTAAGTGTCAGAGTATTTAGGCTGTTGTGCTAATTGTGGACACTGTAAATAAGTAGACAAATATTACAAATAGAACAGAAATTTGTTAAGAATCCCATTAATTAATAAAATAATTTTTGTTTTTCAAATTTTCGGGCCATTAATGTAAAGTGTATATATGAGCTTGGTTTTTCACTGAAGCAAGAAACTAATTACAGGTGAAGAACGGTTCTGCGAAATATGCATATGCAATTTCGGTGGTTGTCGTTGGCTGAATTAAACATTAGTGCTATAGCGAAATCTGAAAAACAAGAAGCTGAGAATAGACCAATAGACAACACAGTACCGCAGTACGAGGTTCTGGGGAATAACTGCAGAGTTTGTGGCCTTTATTCTCCAGAGCCCATTGTGTTAGGCTGAATTTTATAATATCGAAATTGGTCTATTGGCTTTATTAAAAAGGATGTGCTACACGCCAGAGTAAATGCTGTGACAGAGTAGCCGGACAAATGTCAAAAGCAAAGCAATCATTGACCTGTGTGAGATAGCAGATAAATGTAGCACATCTGCATGCTTAAATCTGAGAAAAGTTTTATTTTAGACAAAGGGACGTAACCACAGAAGTAATCATACAATACATATATACACACAAACTTTTTGAAGCTCCCTAAGCGCGTTTTTCAGCCACAATGTACAGATTGAAAACATATCAAAATACTAACTAAAATACTACAATAGAAAAAAAATAGGATAAATAAGAAAAGATATTGTATTCGACCTACTAAAAACATTACATTCAACTATTTAACAAATGTGCAAATTGACGCTTAAAGTTATTAGGGCATTTTAAACCCTTAAGATTGTGACTTAATGAGTTCTATAGTTTTGCCCCTCTGTAACTGAACGAAAGAACGCTGACCAGTTGATAAGCGGGAAACTACTATGTTCAGGGTGTCAGACGATCCAGTTAGAAGATCTATCGCGGACGTGGAAACATAATTCTAACTTATTTGCGAGAGAGCCCGGGACGTTGTTTAAAATGCACTTAAAATCATTTAATCCTTCTATACATGGAAACGTATTTTCATTTTAGAGGAGTTCCAATCTTCCATTGGGTCATCTTGCCAGATGAACTTGCAAGTGCAAAATCAAAACGCAAATTACTTGCACTCCATGCTTGTTTAAAAATAATTTTAGCGTCTTTTCTTTGCGTCTCCTGCGTTCTCAAAATGATTTTTCTAGGGGCTTAAATTCAGTTTTGTATACCACAGACTCAAAATTAATATCACATTCTCTCCGGTTCTTCTGTTCAAAGACTTCAAAGCATAATGCATTGAGAAATTTGGACTTCTCTCCTTAAGGTGCAAAACCGCAACGCACTTGACAGTATTTTTCAAACAAATTCTACTTAAGTAATGCTAAGCAAGAAAAGACCAGTTTAAAAAGAAAAGACCAGTATAAAAAGGCATTGCCAAGCTGTGTTTTCTAGATATGCATTTTATATCCGCTGTGGCAATTTCACCCTAGATCCGACCAGACGAAGCAAACCTCTTTGTATGTAGCTTTGTCATTAAAATATCTTCATATAAACCCACTTAAAACAGAGTGCTTTCACCATCATATTGGATTCTCTTACCTTACCAGTTTCTTTCTGTCACGAAAACAAACGCATGGTAAAACATCGCGGGAAAGACGGTACGGATTTACTACGTGGGAACTGAGGTTAACGAGGGTTCATGACCATCTCCCGTCAGATGGGGTGTTCTACGTTTCTCTTCCTTTACTGTTACGAACAAGCAATACGAACAAACAAATAAGTGTATGTGAACCCTTGTTTTATTTGTGGCCTTAACTAACGCTTTTATTTATTCTCAATTTTGAGGTGTTAGTAGTTTTAGTAGTTTTTATTTAGCTCATATTAAAGTTTACAGTTGTGTTCAGATTCTTAATTAAATAGAAATAAGGTATTTCAGGAATTTGTAGTTAATTAAGTATTGAGCTGGGGAGCTAAATGAACCGGTAGGTTTTCAAGTTAGCTCCCCAAAATTAGTTGATATCGAAAAAGGCCTGTTTTTATTTTCGGTTTTTGGTTTGTTGTTTTTTATTTCTTTTTTCAGGCAAATAAGACGCAGTGCTCGTGGAAAAACTCACTTGAGATAATTTTTGCCACATTATAGACGCCACAGTTTCATCACAGCCAACAAAAACTTGAATATATTTCGCTGGGCTAACGAAAATGTATGATTCTTTTCACTTAGTGCAGGAGCCATGCTTTATGTTCTTCAGTTCCTGCAAACAGAAATGAAAGCTATTTCCATTTACACATATATATGGACCAATTACTGACAAATCCGGAATGATAACGTGCACGACCATACAGTAGTTGTGTGTCATCCTTCCATTCATTTTGTAAGAGGTAGCTCTTTATTCGTCGGGAGGGTGTTTTCCAAATGATCCCAACTCAAAATAGGTCCAGTAAATCAAGTTGAAAATGAAGTAACAACACGGGAAAAGGAAGCGGCACACTTTATCGATGACACTGGCTTCATTCTTGATTAAGACGTACTGCAAGTATGTCTTAGCTGTTTGCATGGAACTGCTCCGGCCTTTATTTTGCCTGTTTCCAGTCTCCTCTCCAATCTCTTTTACTTCTTCAGTTGCACGATGATCTTTTTCCTGGAATTAAAATAATCAACATAATATGAGAAACAAAGTCATAGCTAGCAAACTATCTGAATACTATAACCTTTGTGAGAATACGGCTGATAATTATATTCATAGAGTTCAGAGCCACCTATAATTTTCAAAAACTTCAGGTGGCTCTGAACCCCATCTATGGATTTTAACCGTTGTCAGAGGTTGCATTTTATCCTGCCTATAATAAAAAATGGGTTTCAGGGAGCCGTTTTGAAATATAAGTACTTATAGCTAAAATAAAAAATGGCGTCTCTTAAGTAGGTCATACTGTTGCTATGCATGGTAACTTATTGTTTCACCAAAACTATAACATTGTGGTAGCCAATGACTGGGTTGATTTTTGATACCAAGATTGCAGCAGATTGAACTGATAAGGTGAGGTAATAATGATCAACGGCATCAAAATCTATCTATTACCATAGACGATGTTATATTTTAACAGCAATTAAAAGTAGCGCCACTCATCACGGAAGGTGTGAAGTGTATGTTAATCAAAATGAAGAGTAGATATATTCACCGTTTCACTGTGCTCTGTGTGTTCGTTACTGCTTGACAAATGACGTTTAAGCCCAGTGTTAAGCAAGACCAGAACATACTCAATGGTCGCCGCAAAAATGAAAGCAAAGGACACAATAAAATAGATATCCACCGCTTTTACATAGGAAACCTGTAAGAGCAAAAGAACCAACAGATTGAGCTCAGTTCTACATATACTTTTATGCCATACGATAGCATAGGTACATGTAGCTTGGATTAGGTTTTTGCACAACGGCATTCGTCATAGCCTTTAAAAGTTAAATTACAACTTTGTCAATGACAATTAGGTATGAACGTATTTTTTACCAAACTTTTGGTCTTATTCAGTGAAACTAAAAGCTATGTCGAATGTACATGTAATTCTCATGTTAAATATGGCTGTGCTTTAAACCAAATTAGCTACACACTTTGGTTTCATGACTTTTTTTTAATTCCTAAAAATCACTCTAAGCAATGGTGGCTACTTTGGGGATAAAACCAGCCTTTTAGCAGAGTGAAATTTTCGTTAACATCGTTTTCACCAATCACAACGTACAAAATCTTCAAGACAAAATAGTTTCATTTAGTTTAATGTTTGTGAAAAAAAAGCATGGTTTTCCGTTTGTTATCCCAGGGAATGGGTAATGTTATATAGGATCGACAAGATAAATGAGGGTAGCTTCTGCAGGTGTATAAACAGTGACTTTCCTTCTCATCGTTCACCCGATGAGCTTTTTTGCATGCAACACAAATTGCTGTCTTTCTGCGAGGATGAAGACGTCATAGCACACGCTTTCTGCACATCATAACATGTAGTTCAGAGTGCCGCATCAGTATTGCATCATCATTTACGTCATTCTATGGAAATTTGCATGCCAAGAGACAAGCACAGTCACTTTCATAAATGGCGGCCAATTATAAATTCTTTCGAAAGTATTAAAATTGGACTGACTAACCTCATTTTGAAGTTGGTAATTCAAAAGAATTTTTACTCTGAAACGAGATTAGTAAGGCTAATTTAAATGCCTACAAATAGTTTTAAATTGGCGGCCATTTATGAAAACGGTGTATAACCACGTAAGTCCCAAATTCGTTGTTTATAAAGTGGTCCCTTGATCTAGAACAGACCTTTGGCAGAGAGCCCCTAAACGAGCCAGTGAATGTTACAATTGATAGCACGGTAGTGCTCCCGAGTGACACTCGGGCTGGAACAGAGTCTTTGGGTATCCAGAAAGACAGCCAGGAAAGGACCACCAGCATTATGGTGGGGATGTATATTTGAAGGAAAGCGTATCCAAGACGGCGCTTGAACCAGAAACGAGCAACAAGCTTAGAGTGGGTACCTAAAATGGTAAGGACAAAAACCATTTAAGCCGATTGTAGTTTGATTTTTGTTTTTTTTTTAGGTAAGAGATAGATACATTTACGAAGTCGTGCTAAATCTTTTTATGTTTTCCCCCTGTCATAAAGACTAGATGTCGATTTACCTAAAGCTTGTTTACTGGGCAATGAATAACAAACACCATAGGTTGGAGTAAATTGACTATAGGCACTCCCCCATAGCCTCTTTATTAGAAAAATAACAATTTATTTGATTAAAATATATTTCATAAATTACAATTAACTTGACAATAAACTTGGCCCCGAAGGCCTTAAAAAGCAACAGCAAAATAAAGGCGGAGAAGAGGAAGACTGAACTTGAAATCACTTAAGACAGTAGCTAACTGACCACGAGGGCACGCTACTGAATATATAGTAGTACCCTAGGGGGCATCAATACAATACAATTAAGTGTCCCCTTTTTCGTGACCCGTATGTTGCTGTTACATAAATTAAAAACAATAACTTATTCAAATTATTCTAAGAGAAAACATAAAAGTTATATTTGTGAACAAACATTTTCTTTACGGTGGCTAAACTGGAACTTTCAGATATCTTTTTAGTTTAGTTGCGAAAAAAATCAAATATCTTTGACCCACTATATGCATAACTCTGCAAAACTCTCCCTAAATCTCTTTATGGCGGTTGCGATGAGAGTTTAAACTTTTTAGATATTTTTACACCTTTGGATGACAAAAGATATCTTTGACCCACCGTCTGCATAACTCTCAACATCTTTGATGGCTTCTGTATTTGTGAGAGTTAGTTCTGACAAATGTTCATCCTTGACATCTATATTGTGATCACTTTTGAACCATTCGTAGTCCAGCTCGTCAGTTGTATATGCGTCTGAGAATGAATGTTTGATATCACTACTCAGCGACTACCGGTGGAAATGTATAGAGATAATAGAGAAAAGGAGAGAAAAAAGCCCCAAAGAATTGAATTCAATACTTAACAGGTTGATAATTCCAAGTCACAGGTTTGTTCATCCAGTGGGTAGTCGGTCAAATCCATTGCGCATCCGGCAGTGATGGTTAGTCTGTAAGAGTTAGTTTACGAAAATGGGAAATCCTAACTTTCTTTGGGCCTTTCTTAGATTTACTAGGCTTAGAAATAGGTAGAAGATACTGGGAATAATTCGGAACAAAATGGTGTGGTGACTAAAATTTGGGTGTTCTAAGCAGGTCATATTTTTGCGATGGCAACCTATTGAGCCACAAAATTGATAGCAACAAGTTGACAGCAACATGAACCATCAAAATCTAATTCTAGTTTCTAGCAACCTTACCTTCCTGCAGATTTACACTGCGTAAACGAGAATGTTACTACTAAGCAAGAAGAATTAGCATTTTGGTGGACTAAAATAAGAAAGTAACTACACAAGATAAGAAGTTTAAATTCTTAAGTAAGTTTACTAATTTTCAATTTCAACAACTTTTTCTATGGAACTACATGTACTGTTGCACCATCTTGTCCCGATCTGATCCAATATTCCGCTCACCTTCGGGAGTCATCTCTAAGTGTGCAGCCTAGACGACTCTCATGACCTAATGAATTTGGGACTTTCAGGGAAAGGGATGCACTTTTTATAATCAATTAACGAAGAAATGAAAGGACGAAATAACAGACCACAAGACAATGTAGCTTTCATTCTTTGATGGAGGGGGGCGTTTCAGTGTATAAGAACAAATAATAAGTTACCTTGTGCTGTAGGCGACAGTTCCATTCGAAGTTATGATAATCTTGCTGTTTTCTGAAATTACATCATGGATAGTGGCACTCCTGACGTTAAGAAAAAACGTATCAGGAAGCCATATCAGCTTCTTTGCGTCACCAGGTAATGTGATAGAATAATTTAACGAATGGTTCAGCCTCGGATCCTTCCAAAGTTGCCATATTACAAGGTCCAATGAAAACTCCTGAAAATTATGATGAATAGGCGTTTAATATTATACATTGATTCTGATTGGCTGAAAGCGCACAGTAAATTTTCAAAATCAGCGCTTGTGACGTCGTAACTGCAGATTATTAAAGAAATAAAAAACGCACACGTGTGCACTGTTGAGTTATATAAGCGGGAATTTTTAAGAACACGAGAGAAGTGCATAGTGCTTTCTTTCTATCGGCTTAGATGGTGAATGAAAAAAAAACCGTTCCCTTTTTGGCAAGAAACAAACATTTTTTTTTAAAAAGTCAGAACGGTTCTGAAGAAATTATTGCAGCAAAAGGAATCTTCGAAAGCTGAAGCAGTTCCCCAATTTACTGAATTTTGATTTGATGAGGATAAAAATTAATTTGCATGTTCACGTAAATTCATAACTTTGAAAGCGTTTACTGCCCAATTTGTCGAACTCTTCGTAGACTATTGCTTGCGTTTCCACCAAAAGGCGGTTTCTCTCCGCTTCTGTCAGTTCTGCAAACCTCTTTTTCTTTGGAACAGGTTCCTAATTTTGAGACTCCTCAAAGCTGCTACTTTTTTCGGTGTTCAGGAATTCGAAACCGAGTTGAAACCGTGGAAATTCTTCAGCCATAATGGCAGACTAGCTGATTCTTAAAGTTTGTCCAGGGCAAAATTTTCGTGACGTAGCTTACGTGCATATGTTGAGTTATTATGCACGCGCGTGACGTAAGCAGAGTACTTTATGGAGCTATAATGAACTCAAACTGACCAATCGTAGCGCTCACAATAACTTGAGCATTTTATAAACAATAATCATGTCAAGAACACTTAAGGTCACGGATAATCATGTCATGTATGACCGCGGTGCATGATTTCTAAGGGTAATCATGTCAATTTTTTTGTTCGCTCGCTTTGTCTTGCTTGCCGTCAGTGAAGAAGCAAAAACATGACTTTTTTTGCTTCGTTCAATGTATAATAAAACAATTATTAGATTGTAGGTTTCGATGTTTCAAACATCATCATCAGCCATAATGAATATGTAAGGTTTACAGAATGATCGTTATTATATATGTAGCAGCCTATACAATGAGCCTTCATAAATTTAAATTAACGTAAAATGCAAACTTTTTTAAACTAACCAATAAATATTTTGAAAAGAACAATAGTGAAAAACCACTAAACCGAAATAGATACATTTTAAAGTGTAACGATAAATTCACATGCTCAACTTGTTTGTTCAATATAAAAACTCTCCTTGATTTTAAGTTGTGAGAAAGTCTTCAAATCAATAATTTAAAAACTGGAGGCATCACAACTGTCTCGAAAATGCCTAGAACAATTAAGATGTTTAAAAACATGGGAATTTCTGTTTTAAAGTAATTGCAAAGATTTAAATGTATAAGGTTTATTCTCTCCATTCAAACAGTATGTTTAGTCCTAAAGATTTTATTCCCGAGTCTCTTAAATCGCGTGTTGTATACCAGTTTACGCGTGCGAGCTGTGGAGCTCGTTATATTGGTGAAACCAATAGGCATTTTCACACGCGTGTTAATGAACATCTTTTTCGGGACAAAACGTCCCATGTTTTTAAACACCTTAATTGTTCTAAAATGTGATGTGATGTGGGAGTGAACTAAAGTAAACCTTTCCCGGACGCGGAAATGTCGTATGAGCTCCAAAATACCTCTAACAGACAGCATCGTTTATATATATATATATATATACATATATTGATCGTTCCTTACTTCACTCATCTCTCTCACGGCAACAAAGTGAATCACCGTCACCAGAACACTAACAGTTACTGGGCCATCTGTCAACATATGAACCATCTTAGTTTAGGATCATGGTAAATTACTGGACAGCGTAGCAACATGACGACACGATCAGCTCACCTTTGTGAAAAGGTCGAAGGTACTTTTGATACTTTAAAGGATTTGTTATCTCGGTAAGTTTTTCTGCAGTTTCACTGTATCTGAAATCGGAAATTGAGTCGTGCTTTACACTTTCGAAACAAAATAATTTTGTAAATATTTTCAATGACAATTATAAAATAAATGTAACATTGAGAACGTTACTGACTGAGAATAGTAGTGCATTACACAAAATCTACAGTAAATATAATGAATATTATGATCATAATTTCTCACGGTGCGGGTAGTAATTATTATGTGTTTGTTTATTTCAAATATTTTGAAAAGACGGCTCGATAGGTAAAATTAAAAGCCACATGAAACGGCAGAGAGCTTTCAAGGGTAGCCACTATTCTGTAAATATATCTTATTAGACATTTTAGTGTGTAGTATCGCTGTATATTTTTACGAGTCATGCAGATGATGAGTAAAAATTTACAGCGATACTACACACTAAAATGTCTAATAAGAGATTTATTATCCAACGTTTCCGTTTCCCCAAAATTCTGACTTGCCAAGGTTTTTACTCTTTCGCGCGGTCGGGGGAATGAGACGAGTACAAATATCGTGTGATATTTGTACTCGTTTGGCGCGTTATTTGTACTCTACGAAGCAGAGTTGGATAATAATATGCCATATTGGTGCTATATTATTATTGCAACCATTGCTGACAAATTCGTTATTATGCTCAACTCAGCTGTTTTCGTCTTATTGATAGGCTGGATAGGATGATGGCAGGAATTTAAATTTCGATTCAAGGAATCGAACTTTTGTCACTCGACCATGCAATTCACGAGAAAAAAAATTAATTTAAGCTAAGTATATTTATTTTTTGTTTGAAGACAAAATAGTGAGGGAATCCTTGAAGCTTTTTCCATAATTTATGTCCTACATTTGAACACAGATAATATGACTTTTCACTTCTACCCGATTTTAACAATCTTTAACTCTACTGTGTTCATCACGAACTTGCACTGATGTGTCAGTGTTAAATGTTTGACAGAAATAAAGACGTGTTGGGATGGCTATCGCGTCTGTTGCTTATTTTAAGACGGCAAACCTGCTGATTGCTTTGATAAACGAAGAGCTGGATCTTCTGGCAATGTCATGGTCCTTTCTTCGTCAGGGCTTTGGAGGTTTAATTATAAGAAGCGTCTCACATTTTTTTTTCATATCGCGAGCATACCAGATTCAGAGTCTTTTTGAAAGATTTTTTGTGTGTATGTGCTTTCTCCAACATATTTTTTTTACCGGTTTTAGAGTTATGTAAAATATGACCTCTTAATAACAGATCATTGATGTCAAAGTTCGATTCTTCCTCATTGCAACTTTGACAAATTAATTCATTATGAGTGTTTTATGCTTGAAAGTGTCCAAGGAAAACTTGACCCGTTATCACTAGCTCCATACTGCAATACATTTTCTAGTGCTAAATAAACTTACTCAGCCGACAGGGTTCCAGGTAATGGCGCCAATATTATCCAAGCAAGAGAGAATATTAAGGACATTGGTACGAGTGCCTTGTGCATCTTCGAACAGCAACAATGTACAATATGGCACACAGCTAAAGTGGAGTAAATGGGAAAACATTAACATGTATGCAGGTACTTCAGCACTTTGTAACATTTGATTGGTTATTTTCATTTCAATATATCTTTAATGAGTTTTTCACATAATAAATTTATAAACTACATGCAGAACCCTAGATATTTGAGGGCTAATTATTGTTGTATTAATTTGATTCTGATTCTTAACATTTAACGAGACATTCTTTATCAGATTTTAGTATCAGGTGTGACTTCAAAAATTTACAAGCGTAAAGGACTTTTAACCCTCCGCGGTAAGGATGAAGAATAACCATTAAATAGCTTTTAATTTTGTGTTTGAAGGAAAGAGGGTTAGTAGTATAAATTTGAACTGATGGTAGATATGGCAAACGTTACAGCTTTCAGGGAGTTAAATTTTTGTTCCTGGTGTTTCTGTTGGATTTTATGCATTTCCGCAGACATTTTCGCTGGTTTATTAATAGAGCCCACTTCAGGGTTACCTCAAATCAGCATGAGGCATTTTTAAGTGTAGTCATCATTATAAATCACTTAATAAGGAAGCTCAAGAATATCGACCCGAATTCGTGACATTACCGACCGTGCGCAGCGTGGGCTAGAGATAATTTTGTTATTACTCTCACAAAGTGCTAACGCTCAAAACATCAACTTGAAAAACTCGCTATCACGGTTAATTAGTCGAGTTTTCATAGCAGAAATCCCGAGTTTGAGACTGCAAGCCATTCTTCTTGGCCCACAAATGGGGGTTCAGCGTTGCAGGCTTTCTTAACGGATAGCGAGGAAACTGGGCATGACAATTGCGACAGCTTGCTAACCGTGTGCTCGCTCTAAGTCAACAACATAATTTACAGAATGCTGAGTGTGTTGTGAAGAAAGCGTTGGAAAGAATTATGCCTTATATGTAGAATAGAATGCTAACGTGATATAGTTAAGAAATGTCTCTATTATTTCCGAATTGCCGGCATCTTGGATTCCCCGTATCTTGGATTCCCCGTCTTTCGATGGAAAACAGTGGAATAAAAAAGTCAAAACTGATAAAGAAACCAATAACTATGTAGAAAGAATATTAAAAATACTACATGATTTCTCGAGAACTTCAATATTTTAGGAAAAGGGCCAATAAAATTTGAAGTTTGTTGCTTTTTAAGTACTTTTAGAGACAGGCGTCCAACCTTTATTCCCGGTCTGAATAGGCTTAAGAAAAGTAATAGAGGTTGCCGCCACTGTTTTTTATATTTCTGTATATTTCCTGAAAGGGTTGCGAGACCGGATCAAAATTTATTCGGTAAACATATGTTAAACTGAACATTGTCTAAAGTTTCATGGTAACAACAAGGTATACTAAAGAGGTTAGTTCTGTATTTTAAAGGAGACAGGCCGCCAAAAAAATCTTGAACTAGATGCATGGGAATAGTGGTATTGAAAAAGGTTTTTTTTTCAAGATGATATCGGTTATATCATACTCACGCCTAAACAACTTCTTATAATCATGCCTCGCACAGCAGCGCCACCTGAAATTGACAGATAATTGAATTGAGAAATCCTAAATTTTAAAGAAATTTGATTAATAACAAGGTTGACCAACGAGAGGCAAACCGATCAGTGGAGTCCTGCTCAATTGATGGTACAACAAAACACACGTTTTTCAAATAGCAATTAAAGTTAGCTTACATAACATAATTTATTAATACAAAAGGTAAGTAAATTTACTCAAGATAACTAAAAAGCTAATCGACCTGAGTTGAAATTATCATTATTTACATATGGAAGTTCTCAAAAAATAAAAACTTTCAGATTCTCAAGTGATTTATGTTTGATTTATTACGATTTTTTAGCAAAAAAACCTAAACATGTCGTTGGGACAGGTGTGATCAATTATTGATTAAAAACAATCGAATTAAGCTGGGAGGTGTGAATGCGACAACCCTCAATAAGTTGAAACAAGCAGCTCTGAAATACAACAAAGAAACACGAAAGTGAAGCAACCGCTCGAGTAACTTATTTCAGAGCTGTCGAGCGCGCTTCCAGCGTCTATCTCTGCTGTCAGTTATCAGTACGCGGGCAAAGCTAATGTGAGTGTATTATGGAGCAGGTAGGTGTTTATGCATACTTGTATAAGACACTACTATTAAAATAATATATAAAAGATGCGATGTTCTCAATTTACTTTACCTCAGATTTTTACCTTGTTTTTCATTTTAATAAAGGGTACCCTAAAAAAAGTGCTAAATTAGAAATATTCTCCTTTACTCCTGAACACACTAAATCTTGATTGTTAGAAAGCAAACTTTTATCTGTGGATATATAATTTGCATGCGCATTTGAATGAAAGGCGGAAAAAGATAATTGAGATATAGTTTAATCAGCCAGCTGTTGGGGATCTCGGCTTGTAAAATTTACTGACGATAACTTAAGAAAATCTTGTTTGGGATTTGTTTAAGTCGGTAACGAACGAGCACGAGAACCGAGCGTTACGGTAAATGAATGTGTTGGCTTTCATTTTAAACTTCTGGCCGAGTCTTGTCAGTGTTTTAATATTTATTGTTTATACTTTCAGGTTAGTACAGTGGCAATTACCCACCACTGTTTCTTTTATGTATCGCGACATGGTCACATCTGCTGTACTTCGCAGCTTCATCCTCAGAGAATAGGTACAGTATGAATGAACTTCTTAAAACATAATTCTCCACAGAACGGAAAGCATTAAAATTTTTGATTGTTTGAAGAAGAAAAGCCCACAGAATTACGTATCATTTAGTATATCGCAAATACGCGACGTCGAATTCATTAATACCATAATTTATGTCAGTTACCAAATGGTGATACTTTGGAAAGATATGGGCGAACAATATATATATGTTATTTACCGGCTGGGAGGTCCGTATCGTGAAAAACTGTGACCGAGGTCTTGAAAATGCTGCC